>Ga0208014_1000444_pt1 | contig 16982 bp, 9 predicted proteins | sample 25_taG_FD_184099 | JGI IMG/M metagenome (GOLD analysis project Ga0208014, IMG submission 184099) | Marine viral communities from Cariaco Basin, Caribbean Sea - 25_WHOI_OMZ (SPAdes) (version 2) | ecosystem: Environmental > Aquatic > Marine > Oceanic | place: Caribbean Sea: Cariaco Basin...
AGCTTTATACTTGGTTCTGGTGACCAGACCAAATCCTCATGTTCCACCGCTATTTGATAAGCCCACTGGCTAATCGTCTCTGAGCGTTGCTGGTTGGTTATAAAACCTATGGTTTTTGCTTCTTGCTCAATAGTATTTCCGTATTGTTGATTACGTTTTAACCATTTCTCATAAAATAGCTCTTCAGCAAGATAATCCCGTTTGCTGTTATTACACTTATGATCAGTGAGTACAAAGTTATGAGTGGTATCAATCGGATATTTCGACCAAGGAATAAAATGATCGACTTCAATATTGTTTTTTAAATTCTTATGACAATAGAAACACTGCCCTTGTTGAGTGTCAATTAATATGGACTCTAAGACTTTTAAACTTTGTCTCGATTGATGAAATAGAAATTGTTGTAGGTCAATATCATCGCTAAAGTAAGGTTGATTGTAACGGTTTTTACTCACAAACTCAGTCCAGTATTGTTGGCAAAGCTTATGAATTATCTGACTGAAACGGGTAAAGCAATATGCGATTCCAGGCATCAGTACTATCGCGTTTGCTTTAGGATTATAAACATATAGAAATTCGCGACTGACCTTATCTTGTGCACTTTGTAAGTATTTCGCAGGGTTGTTCTTAATAGTCTGAGCAACCTCTTTAATCGTTGACTGCCACTTTTTAATATCACGCGTACGAGCTACACGTATGCTGGTATTTTTAGTCTCTTGTTGCAATTTCAGTATGTTAGTAACAACCTTAGCTTGTTTCCCTACATTACTCTGTTTTAATACAGAGTCATCATCTTGATGTAAAAACGGCAGTGTTTGTGTCCAATAGAGCTGAACAAACTGCTCAGCTAACTCTTCATAGGACATACTGCACTCGCGATTATCACTAACAGCAGATTCTATAGAAAGATTGGTCATCGACATTAATAAAGCGAATTTATAGGTAGACGTGTAAGAGCTAGACTCAAGCAACCATTGGATACGTCTTAGAAAGTTAAGCTGGAACTCTGCTGTTGGCACTATCATTATCCTTAAAATGCAATATTTTGAGAGTTTCGTAAACTCTAAAATATAAGTGATATTTAAATCAACAGTTGTTTGAATAAAGTGATTGAGTTTCTGCTAATATATGCTTTTTTATTTTGTTATTACTGAGTAATCAATAATGCCTTCGAATACATTAGCCACTATCTCACGTTTATCACTCTCGATGTATCTACTAGCCGTGGCCAGTAGCACCTATGCAGCTGATACAGACAGCTTAACTGATACTAAACCCGTTTTTGATAATCAACAATTCGCAGTCTGTTTAGATAAATTGGCTCAAACCGGTTCGTTTGCAAGTGTTAAAGACATTTTTGCGCAGTATCGTCCTACTCAGGTAGATCCTAGCGTATTAGAAGCGCTAGATTACCAGCCAGAATTTTCTAAAGAGCCGTGGGATTATTTAGCCAGCTTAGTAGATAAAGAGCGGGTTGTTGACGGTATGGCTGCTAGTGACCAGTATGCTGGCGTATTAGAAAAAATTGAGTCTCACTATGGGGTCAGTCGCTATGATGTGCTAGGTGTTTGGGGAGTAGAGTCAGACTTTGGGACAACATTAGGCAAAAAAGACGTGGTTAACTCGTTGGCTACCCTGTCTTGCTTTGGCCGTCGTCAAAGTTATTTTCGCGGGGAATATGTCAGCGCTCTAAAAATATTACAACGAGGCGATATTACTAAATCTGACTTTAAAGGCTCATGGGCAGGTGCTTTTGGACAAACTCAGTTTATGCCTTCTACCTTTTTACAGTTAGCACAAGATTTTGATGGTGACAATCGCAAGGATTTGGTCAATAGCCAAGCCGATGCTTTAGCCTCAACCGCTAACTTCCTAAAAAATAGTGGCTATCAAAGTAACCAACCTTGGGGCTATGAAGTCCGTTTACCTTCAGGTGCTAACTTTGTAAACAGTCGTAAAAATAAAAAATCAGTATCACATTGGCAAGGATTAGGCATTACTCTACCCGATGGCAGCCCATTACCTAATACCTTATCTTCAGCGGGCTTGTTTTTACCCTCTGGCAAACAAGGACCCGCATTCTTAGTGGGCCGTAATTTTGATGCCTTCTATGCTTATAATGCGTCAGAAAACTACGCGCTAGCGATTGCCCATTTATCACAGCGTATTGAACAAAGAGATGCCAATGTTAACTTTGCCACCCCCTGGCCTACTGACGACCCAGGCTTAAGCCGTAAAGAGTCTAGCGAGGTTCAAGAATCATTAAATTTACTCGGTTTTAATATAGGTGCAGTGGATGGCATCATTGGAGATAAAACACGCCAAGCTATTCAAAAATATCAAGCGGATGTCGGTATTAAAGCAGATGGTAAAGCGGGTAAAAAGATACATCAGCGTCTCATGGCCAGTACCGCTGAGCTAAGAGAGGCGGCCAAAGTACAAGCCAAAATAAATGCTGAATCTCAAGCTGCCGCTAATGATAGCCTACAAGGCACAACCCAGAAATCATCTGACACCAAAACTAATGATGGCTTGTCTAATTTAGTAAAGAATAAAACCTTACTGTCTATTCTTATAGGCCTGTTAATCGCCCTAAGCATTACTATATTTATTAACAGAAAGCGCTAATGAGCCAACCTTCAATAGGTAAAAAGATCTTTTATCAAACAATGGGTTCTGTTCTCTAACCCATTGTTTTAATTTCAATAACTTAACTATAGATCGCTATGTTTAGCTTAATCAAGTCAATTAATTGCCACTAAATACTTTCCCTAACATGGATAATACGCCCAAAATAAGTAGAATATAAGCTATTATCTTAAAACTATCCGTCCCCTTCTTGGTAGTAGCTGATATTGTATTGTTTTGCGAAGTTATCGTTGACTGCATCGGTGCTGAGGTAACATTAATGTGGTCAGGAACGTCCTCTGGCTGTGCGAATATATTTTCAAGCTCAACTGGAATAAACTGATCTTGAACAGGCTCTAGCTTTATATTAATGTCTTTATTATCTTTAAGTAGCTCTTCTTTACTGATATCTCTTTTTTTGAGCAACATCGAGTGCCACTGCTTATTTACTGCTTCTTGTATACTTTCACGAAAATACTCAAAGCTTGAATAGTTGACCTTACCGATATTTAAAGCGATATCAGAGCTATCTTCCATCTCTGGCGCGACCCAAAGTTTAAAAAATATCAAATTGTCTTTAACATGATAATTATGAGTTTCCCCATCATGGGTCATACGAACAAAAGCATCTATCGACTGCTTTGAGTTGCTTTTAAAGCAAATAAAAATCTGTCTTACTTCATCTTTGCTAATACTTCTATTAAAACCCTTATCTAAATCTATCGAATAATGACTGTTAAGGGTGAATCCTTCTACTAGACAGTCTTTTCTTACCTTTTTAGTCACTTCATTTTTATCAACTATGTCAAGCGCATAGTTTTCTGAATTAATTCTACTAAAATCAAAATAGTTCAACTCAATATCAGAGTCATCCATCAAATGATGCTGAATAAAGACGCCATATTCTATATCGAGATTATCGACCAGTGCGGGTACATATAATAATAAATTAAATTTCATTAATGGTTAATTCCTAATCAACTATATTCACTACAAAGTAGGCTAATGCCATTAAACCATCTACAATACTGGATACTTAAGAGGTGCACTAAATCGTTACGACGATAAATATAAACTGTAATTCATCGTCATTATTAAGCGCCTAGATATTTTAATAGTTCAAGCGGTTCATAGCGGCAACGGCATCAGGCTCACCAAGCTTTGCAGACTCGCTATACCACTCAATAGCTTGGTCAATATTTTGCTCTAAGCCATTACCATATTCATAGCGCACACCTATAGCATACATGGCTCGCCTATGTCCAAGCTGTGCAGATTCCATTAGCAACCTAACACCTTCTTGTTCATTTTCTGGCATGCCACCTGTGCCATTTAGGTAGTAGACCGCTACTGCATAAATCCCTGAAGCACTGTTTAACTCAGCCGCTCTTTTATACCATCTTGCCGAAGTTTCTAAATCTTTTTCAACGCCTTTACCGATACTATAAAGGTAAGCTAAGTTAGTCATAGCACGAGGATAATTAGCTTCAGCAGAGTGACGATGCCAAACTACTGCGTAATCAAGATTCTCAGTAACACCAAGACCCTCTCGATATATCCACGCCAACTGGTTCATTGCCCCTGCATGACCTTGGTTAGCGGCTTTTTCAAGCCAGCTTCTAGACAGCTCATAACGCTGCATTTGATAATAATAGGCGCCTAACAAAAACATTGCATTGCTATTTTGATTATTCGCTAGGCTATCAAGACTACTGATGGCCCCTATATCAAAATTAAAGTTATTGAGCCACCCTTCGAATACACTGATGTTTCTAGATTGGTTTTTGACGTTGACAATGGTGTTAGCCAGCGAGATTGCCGCGTAAGGGTTGTTGTTATCCAGCAAATTCTGATACCGTTCTAAACGTTCCATGTCATTGGGATATTGCTCATCTATTAGTCCTAACTGGTCAACCCACTCAGCTTGCTGTTCAGTAGTGTCAGTTGTAGCTGTAATATTTGGCACTGCTGGCACATCAATGTCATCAGCTACATAACCTGGTTCTGCAGCCGGCTCTTCAATGTCATATAGTTCATCTGACCCAGTATCATCGTAGTAGGCCTCATCGTAGTATGAATCAGAATCAAAAGCTCCTGAGGCAATGATCATGAGAAAAATACCTGTAAAACTCATTAATGTATATTGAAGATTTTTATTCATTAGAATTAAGCCATATTACATTGTGTGATGATTGTTTAAAAAATTACTGTTGTCACTTTTAAAATGTCATTATCTTGGCATTCAAGAGCATGCCACTTCTGATGTGTCCACATTTTATCTAAGCTAGTCGGTCGCTGTATGCAATATCCAATACCATGGCTGATATTATCAGCAACGCTCTTTACAAGACCCATGACCATAGTATGTCTAGGTGGTCTATCATCCACCACCATATTACTGATACCTTGTCCACTGGTCCAAAACACAATGTTGAACTCGCCGCCTATCTTGTCTGCTAAGCTTTTGGGTAATCTGGCAAGCAAGGTGTTTTTACCGTGCACTCTCTCCCAATCTTTAAAACCCTCTACCAAGTCATCTAGGTCTTGTTTGGAGAAGATGCCCCATATCACATCAGCATTTTCTGTGCCTAATATCTCTAGGCCAATACCATCCGAACTATTAGCGACACTGGATATATCTTGTCTACTTTTAGCCTCTATGATAGGTTCTTTGGCAGCTTTCACTTCTTGAGTAACTACTGATTTCTTTACCACCTTAATATCTTGGGTAGATGTAAGTTTTTTAGTAGCTTTAGGCTTTTTAATGGAAACAGGTACTTCAGTGCCTACAGTCTGTTCAGATTGCCCTTGAATCTTTTCTAATAACCCCTGAAAGTTTTCAACCCCTCCCAAATCATCTTCTAAATCTACATATTTTTGTGAAGGAATTTTAGGATACATTTGTACAAAAATTCTATTAGACGCTCGAGACTCTACATCCTTTAGATCGCTGAGTGGATATACCGTTTCAAGACCAACTTCGACATGCCTAGCAGCTATCCATAAATAAACGTACTTTAGTTTGGGTTGTAGTTGTCGTAGCTTATTGAAGTCCATGAAACAGGAAATGAATAACGATAGATTATATTTAATCGGAATATCAGACTCACTAAAACCACTAAATGGCGCTTCTTCACGTATTAAACGTAACCAACTTTCTTCATTATTACCTAAAGTATTAATATCTATGACACCAATTGACGTTCGATCTTTATACTCTAAAATAAGACGACATTCAAAGTCATTACTGTCTAGCTTTTTTTTGGCTGATAATTGCCATAACACGCACACATCATTACTGGTCATATACTTGGGTCACAAATTAAATTGATATTAATCATGCGCGGATATAGATCTTCAATATGTTGTTTAGACTTATTGGCAAGACTAGATATCAGCTGGTTATATTGAAAGGTTTTATCAACTAAGTTGCTACAGTCATCATCCGAGTTACAGCCGTCTCGCTCGATGGAATATTGTGTATAGTAGCTGGTGTTGATAGAGCTGCTGCTTGCAGCGTATTGCAAGTCTATTCCTTGAGCGCTTTTTTGTGCCTCCGCCATCCCAGAGCTGACGCCGATACATGCTTTTTTTGCTTCTATAATGGGAATAGATAAATAGTTATCTACCACCTCAACCGTTGCGGGTGCTTTTGGCACGATACTGTAGCCTGTCTGTAGCGGTAAATTCAGCCTTAAAGTACTGCCTGTTTTGGAGCGGAAAAGTGCACCATCCGCACAAACCTTGTCACGATTAGTTTTGGGGTTGATATAAGGATAAAATATAATGCTGTCTTTATCGCCCCAGCTAACATCGTAGCATTCTTTTTGCTCATCACTGAGTGCGCTGTTAGGGTCAAAGGCGCTGATAAAGGGCTTTAGCTCGTCCATAGATAAATCAATCACATTTTTCGGGCTGATGATGGGTGCGGGCGAGCTAAAAGCATCATAGCTTTTGGCATCGTCTGTCAGAAGCCGTAATTGCGGTAAGAACTCAGCTTGCGCGATGACGCTATTAGAATGTTGGTTTTGGGCATTAATCAAGGTTTGTTGGATTTTTTCGATCTGCTGCGCACTAGAATGTTGCTTGGCTAACCAAAAAAAGTGTAAATGCTTTTGCGTCTGCGCAAGCGTTTTAGTTGCATTATTTACCGTGTAATAAGTTCCTACAAAGGGGGCACGTAGCGAAACTATTCCATTAGATAGTGCAGAACCTGAATTTTCAGTATTGACATAAGCACTCAAAAAAGCATCATATTGATTTTCAAAGCTCGTTCTTTCTGCTGGCAAAAAGTGCATATCAGATACTATGGCAACAGATCTCTCCTGAAGCTCTGGCTGCTCTCTATAGTCTTGCAGAATCAAACCCAGCTCAGTATATTGACCATTAAGATCGCACTTACCTTGCATCAATTGGTTTTCAAAAGTCTTAAAAGGTATATAAGTCGCCTTGTCTGATGACTCTTCCTGCATAAATATTAATAGCCGATCATCCGTTCTAAGTACTGATTGAATTGACTGCACTAGCTTAGTAATAGGTAGCGTATTCTCAGTAGTATTCAGTTCAGCATTAAAATATCCACACATGCTTGCTGAGCCATCGATAATATAATCAATCGGTGATGGGCTATTATTTTTGGGCAATATATCCAAGTTCAACGGTGGCATTACGTTAGGCTTAGCGCTGACTTTTGCTTTAGGCTCTGCAGGCACAATTATGTCAGGCTCATCACCACAGCCCACCAAGGAGCTTGCCAGCATTGCAATGAATAGCGCTGCACTAACACCACGAGTAGACGTTAATTGATATAATCGCATTAATTACTCTCCAAGGGCTTTCCGATTACCTCAAGTGAACGCTCCGTGCGCTGGGCTTGATACCAAGCTTTATTAACCCAAACTGCAGATAACGAGTTTGGCTTTTTATAACAATAAGCAAAGCCCTGTCTATCAGGCTTAGTCAAGCTAATTACAGCGGCCCGCATGGTGTTTGACGCCAGCTCAACAGAATCAACACCATCACTCCCTACCCATAATTCAATCTTATAGCTGAGATGATCAAGCTTATGCTGAATATCATTAGGAACGAGTTCGCGAACTTCGGTGTTGCCACGATTTGTTTTAAACCAGGTAGTGATACTATCAGACAGCTGCTGAAGATCTGCTGCATTAAGGTCTTCAATGTCGGGTTCCACCATGAGCTCATCAATAACGGGTAACACAGCACCAAGAGCAACGCTAGTACTATCATCAACCTCAGTATGCATAGCAAGCTGTTGGTTAAGATTAGCTTCGAGCTCTGCATTCTTAATTTTAGCTTGTGCTAATTCTTTCTTAGTACCAGCTAAATTACTGCTCAACATTTTTTGCTTTTGGTTTAAATTTCGATTCTCAGCATTAAGACTACTGATTTTTCTAAAAAGCAATAATCCTCCACCCAAAAGAAGTAAAGCTAATCCACCAATTAATAGATAGTCAGTATTCTGCCAAAATGGCATTTTTTTAGCAATTTCTGGTTGTTGTTCTATAGCTTTTTCTTCGGTGTTAGCAGAGTCAAGCTCATTGACGCTATCCAAAGCTTTCGTAGTACTGGCAGCGTTATTACCATCGTTAGGCTTAGCATCCTCACTCGGCTCCTGCGTTGGAACGCTCGTAGTGGCTGTATCATTGTTTTGTGTGCTTTCATTACTATTAGAATTCAAATCAGTCATTACAGGGTCTGAGGTAGCGCTATTCGATAACTCTCCCTTTTTTAAGCTCAGATTTTCATTAGTAAGTTCATTAACCTTACTTTTAGAGCTATCAGTAATATTTTCTGCATAAGTTTCTGTTGGCAGCTCATTTGTTTCTGCTATAGCTGATAAAGGCAATAATAATGCGCCCAAGCTAAGCGAGATAACAACCTTAGTTTTTACCAAATTTTTTAGCATAACACCCTCAGAGTTACCAATATTGTTTTTCATAACACTATTCCTAGTTACCCTGTAACTTCTGCATCATTGCTAAATTGAAAGTCCAGCGATCCGTACCGCTACCTGACCCATTCAAATACATGGCATTGACATCATAAAAATTCTTATTGCCGTATTTATTATTGATAAACAGGTACGCTACTTTTTCGACATCAGTATTCCAATACCTTTCGGTATAAGGAAAGAGTGTTTCTAACACTGGCAGTAAGTTCTCTTTATCGAGTAGATTGTCATTAAGACGCGGAACGCTCACGTCTTTATCGTAATCAACCAATATTGGGCTATCTGTAGTATTCTTATCAAACATATTAGGCGGATAGAGCATTTTAGGATGTTCTAAAGGACTACTGTCTTCATTATCATACATTTGATCTGCAATACCACCCGCACCATCACGAATCATACTTTCTTTGCTGTTTTCACTATAGCTAACATTAAGCTCTATCTCATCCCAACCCATAAAGTCAGCAAAGACTGTCTCCCAGACTCTTGGTGCATAATGACCTTGGCTAATAGTAGGATGTGGGTGAGTGTCATGGCTAAAGTAGTCACTCAGCTTAAAGCCATTACCTTGCAGCACTATATTTAGTCTTTGATTCTTTAACTGATCGATAGATTTAAAGCCTGCCTGCTGTAGCAATAGCTTTATTTTTACAAATATGTATTCATAAATACTCTCAAAGAACATCTCTGCGACTTTTGCGACCTCACCTGGATCACTTGGCAGCTCATCAACGATACGAATACCATTACGAATTTGGAGCTTCATAACTGACGCTAACAAAGTCTCATAATATGCTGCATTGTCACCTTCTGACTTCATGTCTATTTTATGCTCTAAGAACTTGCGAATCGGGCTATTTGTTGGCGTAAGCATGGCATTTAATAAATCATTCCCTGCCCATTTAATACTGCTTGAGTATTTTAAGCGCTGTATCGCCTTATCATAGTCCTCATATGACAGCTCAATATCAATGTCTGTCGTGCCACCGCCCATATCAATAATGACATAAGACTCATTGGGATTAATCATCGACATCTGTAGCGCTGCTTCGGTCTCGGATACTTCTATAACCTCAGGCTCTTTAATAGCAACTCCCGTACTATCTGCTAACTTGGCCAATATGGTTTTCATATCACGTGCGTAAGTATTGGCAAAGGTAGTGTTTTCAAACATAAAGGCATCAGGGCGCGTGACATATACATAGTCCATATCCGTAACCCCAGAGAACCTTAAGCGGGCAAATACCCCAATCAACATCTGCTCGATATATATCGAGCGCAGTCTACTAGATAAAGGGTAATCACTGCCGCTCGTCTCTTGTGGCCACTTAATATTGCCATAAATACGCTGAATGTCATTGGTCTCAAGCAAGCTATTAAAGAACCTAATACGCTCATCATCTGAGTTTGAAACCCCTAAAAAGTCACTACATAAAGGGGTAAAAATAGGTGCATTCAGGTTAAGACCGTTGATAAGCACTTTGCCTTTATCAGCACCTTCCTTCATAGCCTTTAGCTGCACGTCAGTCTGATTACTACCATCAGGGTTGGTACGATTACTTAAGCCTAATAAAACCTCGCTAGGGATGGTATAACTGGCACCCTTGCTTACATTCGCTTGGCGCTGTAAGTAATATGCGCTGCGGTTTTTTAGCCATTCTTCTTGACCTTTGATATCATCGGCTTCTGAATAGACCAACCACTCCATTCTAGGTTCCTCAGCAGTATTGGCAAGATTCAGGTTTTCGCGCTTCACTTGTCCTTGGTCTTTATGTGCTTTTGCCATACAGGTATTAGACGTACCAAAATCCAAACCAATACATCTAATATGGCTACTGCCTGACTTTAGATTATCATTCAATATAACTGGCTGAGTCGCAATGACAGTATCGCCACAAGACAGCTCTATGATGGCAGGGACAAAGTCAACTTTTAAGGGAATAGCATCAAAGCCAAACACTTTAGATTCTGTTAAGTCTTGAGAATAGACCGTGACGGTCATTTTATCTGAGCCTAAAGTAGTGTGAAGCTTGTTGGCTAAATCTTCATAGACGTTACGCTTTTCGATATCCACAGTGATAAAGTAGTATCGCCAACCTTCAACTTTAAAATTCGGCCAAACGCCAACACCAAATGCTAAATCATAAGGAGTGATCGCAATAGTGGTTTGATTACTATCATTTCCATAGGGAAATTCCATCCAGCCTAGATCTGGCACATATAGTTTAGTATATTGTACTGAGCACTCATTATTGCTTTCACCATTGAATTTGACTCGGGTATGGACAGCCTCACTATTGTCAGATAAATGAGCGATTACTTCAGAGTCCAACCAATACTCTTTTTTGACGGGTAAAAATTGCTCAATATTGACCACGTTACCGTTATTGTCTGGCAGTTTATCTAACATGACCACTTGCGGATTTTTAATTAAATAGCTACTGGTTTTGACTACAGACTTAGAAGTACCTATCTCGCTAAGTGTCACAACATTACGACAGCCTAAGTTGAGCGCAGGATTCATAGGCTCAACGACACTCGGTGGCGCTGGTGGCGGCAAGTCAGTCAAGATACCTGTCAAAGCCGTTAACAATAAGTTTTCATGGGCATTTTTATTAGCGCTTGGGCTATTTTTTAGTCTTGTCTTTAGCACACTTAACTGCCCGGCAAAGAACTTATCTAACGAGCTGATTTTATTTTTATCGCCGCTTGTTTTGCGTGAAAACAGATCAGCATATCGGTAACGCAGACTTGGTAGTTGCATGCTTTGTAGCAAGCCAGCAAAGTACTCTTGAGCGGTATTGTTTGCCGCCAAGCACCAGTAATAGCCGTTCCATAAAAATAATGGTGTGCGCTCTGAGTCATTAGTCACTATCATACCAAGCTCACTGTCTGACCAATTTTGGGTCAAAAGCTCACGCTTGAGCCAACGGTGATAGGCATTATTATCGTCTAGTGCAATACTAGTATAAATCACCTCTGTCGAGCCGCTAATAAGTAACCAAAACGCCGCTTCAATCACACGCTGAGCATATAAATACAAACCCTGATCGGTACTTTGGAATTTATTAGCCACTATCTTGTAATAGTCGGTTTGATTTTGCTCTAATAACTGCGAGACAGTAATATCACTTTGAATCTGTAGTCGCCACTTCTGTAATAAAAATGCCGCCAAGATATTAGGGACACCTTGCGCAATACTCTCATCTAACTGAATCGTATTGATAAGATTGGCAGTCGTTGATGTAGGCGACAAGGCATCCAACCAACGCAGTGTCTTAGGATGTTCTATATCCATAATATCCAAGGCAGCTACATCCCCTGCTAACTGCAAGTCCCAATCCATCGCACCGTAATGAGCAATATTACCTTTTTGTTGTTGCATCTGTAATTGGACTTGGCTGATGGATTGAGCGGTATTATCATTATTACGATAATCTGCAAAGGTCTCACCAAACTCTTCTGAAGGTCTAACGTATTTATTAAGGTTTTTGAATACTAAGCTGCCAATATTGCTAGCCAATTGAGCGTACTTACTCGCATCCGTGCCGCCTTGATCAACAATAGTATTAATCTTAGCTTGCAGTGTGGTATCAATGCCACCTTGGTCATTAAGAATGGTTTTTTCTAAGACTTTCATCGCGCACGATTGCCACAGCTCATCTTTTTCAAAGCCTGTCTGATCGTTTGCGCCAACCAGTTTTGACCATAATGAATTGGCATTGTCAGCGCTACTAATATTATGATATGCCCTAAATGCAGGAATAATACCTGAGGCATTATTATTATCATAATCATGCTTAGACAACCAAGTTAAGCTACTCTGATATTCTTTTTGCTCAAAAGCTAAGGCATCTTTTAGATTTGTTGCGACGACCTTGGGTACAAAAGTCACAGATTTCAGGCCGAACCATGCTTTTTTGCTCTCATGGCTCACACCAAAGCGCTGGCTAATCTCTTCGAGCAGCTTATGAACCGTATCATACTGCGCGGCTGAATCCCCTAATACCGTATGATTAATGCTACCCTCAGAGTAGCCATTAAGCACTTCTATAAAGGCTTGCATCACTAGGATGCTTAAAGCGTTTTTAATCAACAACATCCAAAGACTGGCAACGTCTTGGTCTTTTGAGAAATCCTTAAATTGTAGAGCTGCCGAAGTATGCGGATGAAACTGACCTTGGCGTATCTCATGAGACAGCTGAGTCATCGGCATATATAGCTCATTTGGCGCAAAGTGACGCGCAAAGCTATGCTGTACTGCATTTGCGGCTAATAAGTTGACCACGTGCGTATGTTCAGGTTGGTCAAAATCGCCGGCACTTGGCCGCTGAATACCTTGCCACATACTTCCTGACTGAATAAAAATAGAGCTAACGGCATTATTACTATTAGACTGCAACTCATGTTGGAAGTTTCGCAGCGCAAAAGCAGTATTACGTTTTAATTTACCTGTATCAAACGCGCTTCCCGTCGAGCCATCTTCACCCGGTTTTAGCTGGAACCAAGGAAGCGTGGCAACCGTAGCCAAATTGACAGTACTGCCTGATCCTGAACTATTAATAATCTCATTAAAGGTTCGCGCCAAAGTCGGAATAATACCACTACCTGTACCGCCAAATACTGAGCCGACGATGACAATATTACAACCTGCCGTATTAATACCTGTCACATCATCATCAAATAACGATAAGAACTCTTGCTGGAGAAGCGCCTTATTAGCCGTATTTACTTTGCCACTACCATCAAGTACTCGTCCAAGCTTTTCACCAAAAATAGTTGAGCCTACTTTTGGATTGGCATGCATACCCTCTGAGACTTTGATGTTTAAGTCCTTCTCATAAAAAAAGGCTTGAATCTCCTCCGTCGTCTTACTCTTTTGTGCCAATAGTACGTTTTTGACAGTCAATTCACTACTAGAAGATAGACTCTGGCTATAAGGGCGAATAATATCAAAATTAGCCTCTCGAGTTTTATTATCGATGCCTCTATGGCGTAGATACTCATGCAGACTTTGGATATCGGGTACTAGCTGGCTACGGCGATTAGCAATCTGTTGCGATTGTGCATCAGCATCGATAATATAAACGTGAGGAACCTCTACCGCTCCGGCGTTGCCTAATGCTAACACGCGCAAATAGGCGTGAATAATATGCTGACCTGAACCACCAACCCCAATAAGTACATTTGACACGGCAAACTCCTGCTAAATTTAGACAATATAATATTTTTATCAGATAAAAGAATGATACGGATGCTTTTTGGCGCAAAAGCCGTATTGATAGCAGTGGCTCACTTATAATGTGCCTAGCCTATCAATCATAGCTATCTATTATTGCCGTATAAGAATTTAGCAGTGACCAGTAGATAAATAAGTATGCTCATCATCATAACGACTAAGGCACTCACTATCAGGTTACCCAAAAATAGCGGCGTGGTGAAAGGTAAAAACTTAGTAAATAACACTGACTTAATATTCATACAGACTTTTATATTCAAAGGATCTGATATCACGGCATAGATATTTGGCTTGATACATGAAGCAGCTGACTTTTTAAGCAAAAAGTTTGGCAATATAAAGAGTAGCGCAGCAATACCAGCGGCATAACCGGCATAAACCAGCTTGGCGCGCTTGACTGTAATGCGAGGATTACGCCGATTGCGATGAAACAGTATCGCTGCAAAAACTACGCTGATAAAAATAGATATAAAAGTAATAGCGACATAAAAAGCTAATTGGCCAGTCTGCTTAAATGCAGGAGCTAACTCATTCATCTCTAAAATCATCAAGCCGCTTACAATAGCGACAATAACACCAGTGATCAAAATGGTTTTTATTACTGACTTATTCATGAAATCCTCGAGACGATAAATATCGTCAAATAGTAAGTTATGCAATAAACGAGTAGAGATTACGTGGCAGCTGGTAGATAAAGTTGCTAATAGTTATATGTTGCAATCTGGTGCGAAAAATTCATATTAAAAGTTGAGTAATAACAACTATTATCGAACTACAATCTCAAGGGCAAAAAAACCCTATTATTTCGGTTGACCTGTGCAGCTGTAACTTTTGAAACAATTTTGCGACCTTAAATTACTCGATACGTACATATATATCGCGCAATTCTACTCGATTAAAGTAGTTTTTACTATAGTTTCTCGATATTAGTTTTATAATTATTTCAATTAATGAGTCCAATAAAATATTGGTTGTTATAGTCTAATTCATATAAAACCGACACAATATTTATGGGACGGTCCTAGATAGGTAACGAGAGTGATGGTAATACAGCAGAAATATTGACGGTTGAATCCTAATTTTGTATAAGATTACAATGACTTAATGAGTTCAACTATTCCAGCGGGTCAGGATATGAAAATATGAGAGTTAAAAATGGTTGACTACCTAAAAAAGACGCTACAAATTTTAGCAAACGTCCTATCAAAAGTTATCTTGAGTACTAGCCTAGTAGGAGAGAATTAAAAGAGTTAAGATAACCATTTTGCATCAAAACATGAGCTAAATTTTATCTATATCAAATCTTGAAAGTGAATGGTTTGATTAATAAAAACAATGAGAATAAGGTTGAGTCAAAAATATCGAAAACAGGGAGTTTAGCAGTAATCTTGTTATTAGGCCTTATAGGTAGCTTATATCAAAATCTTGATGAAATAAGAAGCAATTTGCCAACTGAGCTTGATGAACATACGACTTGAGAAGAAGTCGACTTTGAAGGATCAACTATATTTATAGCTATACAGTCATAAAGTGCCTAGCCTCAATGATAGCGATAGAATTTCATTGATATCAGAAATACGTAATAGTAATACTAATCCAGTTTGTCAAAGTCTAGAGATAGCTAAGGTTATGCATTGACTATCATTATATTTATAATGATTTGAATAGAGGTAATATTGGTAGCTTCGTGGTTTCAAAAGAAGCTTGTAATAGTTTTTAAATTATTACTAATACGGTCATCAAACATAATCATCAAACGATTTAAGGCAGACATCCAGTCACGAATCGGCATAGACCACTTTTTTAGATGCCTGCCTGATCAAACGGGAACACCTTACGCTTATTCACTGCTATGCGAATCAAACTATAGTGAGTCCTAAATAAAAAGAGTACTGCTTTTACGGCGTGCTACTGGGATAGATTTTCTTTGCTTGCTGTGCGACTCCGTCACTCCAGAGGCTGCAAAAATTTTTATCCCAGTAGCACTGTATTTATTTTATAGTGGATCGACTATATATATATCGACGTCGTAGAGCTCCTTGATAATTTCGAAAATCTCAGTGGTGGTTTGAACCTTTGCTTATGAGCGAGGATAAGCAAGTGTCCGGGGGATAGTTTTCCAAAGCGCAAGACGGAAGGCTATGCCTGTAGTTGAATATGATTTTATCATCAAGACCTGAAGTACGGGTTTAGTACTTGCTTACTAGAGCATATCCTCAATTTAATCGAAGAATATCTAAATGGACTAAATCTTGCCAAACAGCCTCAAATAGCTCAGTAATATCCCTATATTATCTTCGCTCTTTTCCTTGTTTGACTGCAGTTTATCTTATTTTTATCACTATCTGTAAAATTAGGGCACGACCTAGTAAAGGATTAAAGCTACCCTCACGGTTCTTTGAGTGGAGATTTCAAGCTCGCCTGTGTCAGTGCGGACTATCTTTTTAGTGTGCCCATTAATCTTTTTTGGCTTGTCTGCCTGTTCATGCTTTGAGTAGCCTAGATGGACTTTTATCTTGGCTTCAAGTGCGGTTTCAATAAACGATTGCATAAGCTGCTTTTGAAAGTTTTTGATGTCATCGAAGACTTTCATGCTACCAGCCATCTATTCAGACAGTCTCTAGGAAAGGCTCTAACTAAAAGCCCAGTATCCTGTAAAATACAGCTTGCTGGGCTTTATTTTAGGTGGTGATCAAGCAAACTGTCTAGTTACTCGTGCAATTCGTCTATGCGATCTTCCAAGTCTTCTGATTGCCCGTTCGCTTAGTTTAATTGGTCATTCAATTTGTCTATCACTATAATAGTTTCGATGATTTTTTAAGTGCTTTAGGTTGTTTCAAACAACTGCTATCTTGGTAAACTCCTCATCAATTCATTAGTTTACCAACTTTATCCTTATATTTTTTTTAGCATAGCTCAGTCGCCTTGAAGCTCCTAAACTCAGACACTTCTTTTTTAGACATCACTTCACCAACTAGCTGATAAAAACCCTTCAAACGCTTTGATAGTTATTCGGTAATCCCCCCACTAAATAAGAACACTTAGAAATAGAGATTAACTGCTAAAATATATCAGCAGGAGAATCCTATGAAAAAGACACGCTTTACTGACAACCAAATCGTTAATATCCTAAAACAAGCC
>Ga0208014_1000446_pt1 | contig 16942 bp, 18 predicted proteins | sample 25_taG_FD_184099 | JGI IMG/M metagenome (GOLD analysis project Ga0208014, IMG submission 184099) | Marine viral communities from Cariaco Basin, Caribbean Sea - 25_WHOI_OMZ (SPAdes) (version 2) | ecosystem: Environmental > Aquatic > Marine > Oceanic | place: Caribbean Sea: Cariaco Basin...
CAGGTTGCCGCAGCCTGCGGCATCAGTCGCCCCACTGTGAGCGAGTATCTGCGGCGTGCTGCTGAGGCGGAGCTTGGCTGGCCGCTGCCAGAGGATCTGAGTGAAGCCCAGCTGGAGCAACGGCTGTTCCCGCCACCACCGGATCTACCGGCACAGGTCCGAGGCATTCCAGACTGGCAGCGGATCCACGATGAGCTCCGGGGCAAGAACGTCACCCTGTTCCTGCTCTGGCAGGAGTACCGGGAAGCCAATCCGGATGGCTACCAGTACAGCTGGTTCTGCGAGCACTACCGGGCCTGGCAGGGCAAGCTGGATCTGGTGATGCGTCAGGACCACCGAGCCGGTGAAAAGCTGTTCGTGGACTATGCTGGGCACACGGTGCCCGTCATTGATCGCACCACCGGTGAGATCCATGAGGCGCAAGTCTTTGTGGCGGTGATGGGTGCGTCCAATTACACCTACGCCGAGGCCACCTGGAGCCAGACCCTGCCGGACTGGATCGGCTCTCACATCCGGACTTTCGAGTTCTTGGGCGGCGTGCCGGAACTGGTGGTTCCGGATAACCTCCGTTCCGGCGTCAGCAAGGCCCATCGCTACGAGCCGGATCTCAATCCGACCTATCAGGATATGGCTAGCCATTATGGCGTGGCCGTTGTCCCCACACGGGTTCGCAAGCCCCGTGACAAGGCCAAGGTGGAAGGTGGCGTATTGATCGTTGAGCGCTGGATCCTGGCGGCCCTGCGCCACCGTCAGCACTTCTCCCTGGGGCAGCTCAACGCCACCATCCGTGAGCTGTTGGAGAAGCTCAATAGCCGCCCCTTCCGCAAGTTGCCCGGGTGCCGGCTTGATCACTTCAAACAGCTGGACCAGCCGGTTCTACAACCGCTACCCGCCGAGCCGTATGTCTACGCCGAGTGGAAAAAAGCCCGGGTACACATCGACTACCACGTGGCCATCGATGGGCACTACTACTCGGTGCCCTACACCCTGATCAAGAAAGAGGTGGAGGTCCGGATCACCCAGAACACCATCGAATGCTTCCACCGGGGCAACCGGATCGCCAGCCACCGGCGTTCGGATCAGAAGGGTCGGCATAGCACCATCGCCGCTCACATGCCGGAGTCCCATCGCCAAGCCGGCGAGTGGACCCCAGAGCGACTGACCGCCTGGGCAGCCAAGACTGGACCGGCAACTGAAAAGCTTATCCGTACCGCGCTGGGGGCAAGAAAGCATCCGCAACAGGCCTATCGGTCCTGTCTGGGCATTCTCCGGCTGGGCCAGAGCTACGGCGAGGCACGATTAGAACGTGCCTGCCAACGCGCCCTGATGCTGGGCAGCTGCCGATACAAGAGCATCGAATCCATCCTCAAGCATCGCCTGGATGAGCAGCCCCTGGAAGAGCAACAAGAACTGGCCTTACCCGACACACACGACAACATCCGTGGCCCCGCCTACTACCACTGAAGGAACCTGACATGCTGAAACATCCCACGCTGGATAAGCTCCACGCCCTCAAACTGACCGGCATGGCCGCCGCCCTGGCGGATCAATCGGCCACCCCCGACATTACCGACCTGAGCTTCGAGGAGCGCCTTGGCCTGCTGGTCGACCGGGAAATGACGGAACGGGACAACCGACGCATGAGCAGCCGCCTGCGCCGGGCCAAGCTGCGACACGCCGCCATCCTCGAAGACATTGATTACCGGAACTCACGGGGCCTGGATAAAGGGCTTGTCCAGAGTCTGGCCAGCTGCCAGTGGGTGAAGGAACACCTGAACGTGCTCATCACCGGCCCGACTGGCGTCGGGAAAACCTGGTTGGCCTGTGCTCTGGCACACAAAGCCTGCCGGGAGGGGTACACCGCCCAGTACGTCCGCCTGACCCGGCTGCTACGAGAGCTGACCATCGCCAAGGGCGATGGCCAATACTCAAAGCTCCTGACCAGCCTGGCCAAGGTCGACGTGCTGATCCTGGATGACTGGGGGCTGATGAAGCTGAGCGCGGAGAACCGGCGGGACTTGCTGGAGGTGCTGGAAGACCGACATGGCCGGCGCTCCACCATCGCCACTAGCCAATTACCCATCGAGGAATGGCACGGCGTCATCGGTGACGCCACTCTGGCAGATGCCATCCTGGACCGGCTCGTACACAACGCCTACAAGATCAATCTGCGGGGCGAATCCATGCGAAAACAGCAGGCAAAGTTGACGGGCACTGAGACTTCGGAGTAAGAAGAGAAACCCCGCGTCGCTACGCTCCGATGGGTGGCAGCCTTGCTCCGGTCCGGGTGGCAGGCTTCACGTGGAATGGGTGGCAACCTTCAGCGGTTTACGCAGCCTGGCTGTTGAGAAGATCCGGGAATTTTGCATCGATAATCAGATAGGGACGTTAAATGTTGCAGGTCCGAGAACTTCGCAATGCGCTGGCATTTACCCCTATGTCTTTGAGGTCATTTCTGAGTTGCTAGGTGATAATTCAGGATGTTGATGAGGCTTAGCTCCGCCAATACGTCAGCAAAACTCGATGTTGTCACGTCGATCAAGCTTGAATAGTGTCCGAAAAAGTAGTAGTTTTTCTGACAATGCTTGGAGGTGTGTCATGTCCGTGAAAGAGTCCATTGAGCGTCAAATAGTCAAGCTCCCGCAAGGTGAGCCCTTTACAAATACAAGGTTTCTTCGGCTCGGGTCACGCGCAGCTGTGGATAAGGCTATGTCTAGGCTAGTAGAGGCGGGTGTGATTCAGCGGGTTGCAAGGGGCGTGTTTGTCCGGCCAAAGCAAAGCAGGTTTGTCGGGGTGGTGATGCCCGACGTGTCGCGTGTGGTTGAGGTGATCGCGAAAGAGCATGGAGAAACCATTCAGGTTCACGGGGCAGAAGCGGCTCGCCGCTTCAAGCTCAGTACGCAAATGCCAACGGCACCGGTTTACTACACTAGTGGCCCCACCCGAGAAATTTGCATCGGTAAACTTAAAGTGAGGCTTGTGCACACCAGCAGTCAGAGAAAGCTTCAGCATGCGGGCAAAAGACCTGGCTTGGCCCTCTCTGCTCTTTGGTATCTGGGTAAAAACAACATCAGTACCGAGGTAGTGAAGCGGATCAAAGAGGGGTTGAGCGAAGAAGAGTTCGAGACGTTGCTTTCCTCCCGTATGCCGGCCTGGATGAGCGAGGTGTTCAGGCAATATGAGACTGGCCGTGTCCATGGCTGAGCAGGTATTTCTCGAACTTTCCGCGGAGGAACAACGCGATATCCTTCAAACTGTTGCACCTCAACTGGCTCGCAGTGCATCTGTTTTGGAAAAGGATGTATGGGTCTGCTGGACTCTGCAGGCGCTGTTCTCCATGCCTGGTGCGCACCCGATGGCTTTTAAAGGTGGTACATCGCTCTCCAAAGTTTACGATGTGATTGATCGCTTTTCCGAGGATGTCGATATCACGTTGGATTACAGGGCCTTCGAGGACGGCTTTGACCCATTCGCAGGGGGCGTAAGTCGTACCAAAACCAAGCAGTTTAGTGAACGACTGAAAAGTTATGTTTTTGCCTATGCGAACGAAGTGGTCGTTCCACACCTAGAAAGTGAATTGGCTAAATTGCCAGTATCCGAGCATCGCACCGTTGAGCTAGACGATGGCGGTGAAAAAATTTGGGTCACTTACCCATCGGTTATAGAGGATTCGGGCCAATATATTCGGTCGCAGGTACTCATTGAGCTCGGTGGCAGAAATGTCATCGATCCCAATGAAATATACGTCGGCTTTTGTTGTCCTGTGGTTCCTTGGCAATGCTTCCGAATAGCTCAGTCGCGTCAGGTTTTAAACAAAAGCGAACATTAAAGATAGACGAATACGCAACAATCATTGGTATCGCTGGAGGAAGTTTTGCTCTCGTCAATCAGAACGTATATTCAAAAGCGGCTCCAGACCTTGAACTTTCCTGCATGGTTCTTGAGATCTCAGCGAAAACCTTTAAATGAATTGCGGATGCCGTCGACAATGTTTGTTGTCGCCTCGACTACTCCATGGATCTCGGCTTCAGCAGTCAATGCCAATTCTTCAGTAGATCTCTGATTGCGCTGGGCCGGGGTTCGAACCTCATCGGCAATGACGGAAAAGCCTCGGCGCTGCTCGCCAGCGCGGAGTGCTTCGATGGAGGCATTAAGGACAAGAAGGTTTGTCTGCTCGGCTATGATCGGACTCCACCCCATTCAATGACACTCGGTGGAAAGTGCAACGACGTTTATAGCTCCATCATAAGACACATCGTTTGTCCTCAAGGAACCACTTAACGCGTCTGGATAATACACCTCTGAAACTTTGATGGCCCAACGCGCTACTTCAAGAGTTCGAACGAGGCTCTCGCGGGTCTGATTAAAACGCGGCAGGGATTCCGGCACGAGCTGCTAGCGATTTCTTGCTTGCTGGCCAACCGTCGCAACATAAAGTCCTTAACCGTTACTCAATGCAGAACGTGTGTCCCAGACCCGCAGAAAGTCTCGATCAAAAACTCGGCCCTGATGTCCAGGCTGAACCAGCCCCAGAAGTTGCTGTTTAGCGCTCCAGAACCAGTGCAACCACGATGCCGGCCAGTAAATCGCCTCGGATGTTGGAAAGCCAGTCGGCTTTGAGTTTGTTAACCATAGTTGAGTTTCCAGTGCACTCGTCAAAACAGGAAGGGTGTCAGCGGGTTCTCTTTATCAACGAAAAGGCAGGTTACGAACACAACTTGCGGTGACAACGAGAGTAAAACGCGGGAAAACGGGTCGGAATTGCCCACCGACAGCGGGCGCGGAGCTTATCAAACTACAGGTTAAAAGGTAAGGCGCACGAGACAATAGCAGCGGATTAAACACCACTAATCTACATATTCGATTTATATCTCCTTTTTTATTCATTTTACAGATAACAATTTAAGGCATAACGTAATTCCATTAGATAATAAAGGAAAGCGTTATGTACAAAGGTCTTGGGTTATGTGTTCTATTCACCATCGGTGGTTTTTTGCTCACCGCGCTGACAGGCGACCGCGTCAGCCCGCTGGTGTTTGCTCTGGTGCTGGGGGTCATCGTCGGGAATCTTCCCATGCCATGGAAAAGCCAATCCGTTGAGGCCGGACTGAAATTTTCGACCCGCTGGCTGTTGCGCACAGGCATTGTGCTGTTCGGATTTTCCGTCACCATGCAGCAGGTCTTTGCGTTGGGGCCGCGCATTGTGGTTCTGGATCTGTTGGTCATTGTCACTGTTTTGTTTGTTGGCTACCAACTGGGCACCCGCTGGTTCAAGCTGGACCCGGAGACTGCCCTGCTGACCAGTGCGGGAAGCGCCATATGCGGGGCGGCGGCCATTCTGGCAACGGAAGCCACGATTCGGGCGCGGCCTGCCACTACGTCCATGGCAGTGGCAACGGTTGTATTGTTCGGTAGCCTGGCCATGGTGGTGGAGCCCGTGTTGTTTTCGATGATCGGCTGGGATCAGGGCCTGTATGGCATTTACATCGGTGCCACCGTGCACGAGGTCGCTCAAGTGGTTGCGGCCGGCAATGCAATTGGCCCAGAGGCGCTGGCGAACGCGGTTGTCGTCAAGCTGGTACGCGTGATGCTGTTGGTACCGTTCCTGCTGCTGGTGGGCAGATGGTGGCTCAATCGCCACGCAACCAGACAGGATGGCACCCAATCCGTCGGTAAACTGACCGTTCCCTGGTTCGCGTTCGGTTTTGTGGCGGTGGCGCTGTTTAACAGCGTTGTCACGCTGCCGGAAGCCTTGCACGAAAGCCTGACGCTGACGGGCCAGATCGCACTTACCATGGCTATGGCAGCGCTGGGTTATGAAACGCGCATGTCGAAGCTTCGCGCCCTGGGGATCAAGCCTTTTGCTCTGGCACTGATGTTGTTTGTACTGCTGATCGGTGGCGGGCTTGCGGTGACTCCGATGATTGCACTGGCCTGAAATGCTGGACGCAATCGCCCGGGGTGGGTATTACGACGCTCTGTTAAAAAATCGCTCAAGCCGGGTTGTCAGAAACTGAATGGTGTGGCCGCTGTGTCGCCAGAAATGCCAATACAGCGGAACACTCAGGGCCTGATTTTCTGCAATCATGCCGTAACCCACTCCGGCCAGTGCAAACTGGACAAATCCCTGCGAGGACGGGCACAGGTGATAGCGAAAACCGCCGTGATACCCAAAGCTGTCCATGAACCGATGCTGTAACTGGTCGTTTGGGCCGTAAACGATGGCGGGTGCGCGGCTCAGCGAGTCCAGGCTGATACCGTCTGCGAAGAAGTGGTCCCGAAACTCCGGCGAAGGCCCACGTCCTGATCCTCAATCACCAGATCCATCAGCACATCTTCCTGACTGAACCTAATGTAAATGATTCAACAGTTTCTGGCCCGTCGGGGTTGGCCGTTGTAGCCTTTTTCAATGTGATTCGTGGCAGCCTGGTGGCTTTTTTGCAGGTGCCAGCACTGCGTCCGTGATTTGGTTCGGTGCCATGATGGCTGCCATCGCACTGCATCTTGCCCGTAACGGTCTGCAGGGGCCCATGATCTGAACAGGTTCCAAACCTACGTCGGGAATAAATTCCGGCCCGGCAACGCCCTTGGCCCCTGAGTTCTTATCCGACCGGCTCGATCTTGGCATCGCGTTGCCACAGCATGGAGGCGGTCGGCTTTCATTCAGCGTTCGGGGCTTTCAGCATGCATCCAACCATCGGCCAATACGTTCTATCCTTCATCGCTGTTGCCGGAACGGCAATCGGTATCAGCTTGTCTGCCAATGCGGCTGAATCCACCCGCTTCGAGCGCGGGGCCAAGGTTTACAGCCAGCAGTGTGCGGCCTGCCATCAGGCACAGGGCCAGGGCATACCGGGCTCGTTTCCGCCCCAGAAAAACCACACCGCTGAACTGTACAACGCCACCGACGGCATTGGTGGCCGCCAGTATCTTGGCCACGTGCTGCAATACGGTTTGACGGGGTCCATCGAAGTGGGGGGCACGGCGTACAACGGCAACATGCCCGCCTGGGGCGGTGCCCTCACGAACCAGCAGATCGCGGATGTGCTGAACTACGTGTTGACAGCCTTTGGTAACGAGCAGCGTCTTGCGGGAGAGTTTCAGCCCTACACCGCTGAGGAGATCAAGGCGATTGCGGGCCAGAACCTGTCCGGCAAGGACGTGTACCAGTTGCGACAGGCGGTGCTGGGTCAGTCAGTAGCGCCATCCCGGGAAGGTCCAACCGCCCGGTCGGCCCCAGAGCTGAGCCTGGAGAACGCCATCCGCGATCCGCTTTATGTGGCCGTCCAGAACAGCGGTATTGTAAGAGCCTTACCGTCAAAACAGGCCTGGCCTGGCGTGGCAGGGGCGCACTACGATGCTCTGAGCCCGGATGGCTCTCGCCTGATGGTGTCTGGTTTTAAAACCGGTAATGTCTATGTTCTGGATACGGCCAATGGCGACGTCATGGCCAGTGTGGCGATAGGCGAGGTGGCCCAGGGCGTCAAGATCTCACCGGATGGCCGCTATGGCCTTGCGGTTGCGCCGACCCAGGGCGACGTTGCAGTGATCGACATGAACACCCTCGAACTGGTGAAGAAAATTCCGGTGGGCAAGGTACCCCACAATCTCATCTACAGCGCCGACGGCAAATTTGCCTACGTCACTTTGCAGGGCGAAGGCGCTCTGGCAGTCGTGAACATGCAAACCCTGGAAAAACAGCATCAGATTCCGACGCCGGGGCTTGAGACGCCTCACAACGTTGACATCAGCGCCAACGGCCAACGGCTGTGGCTGCGCGACTTTACGGGCAACGTGGGCGTGATGGACCTGGCCAGTGAAACCATGCTGAAAACCTTCAAGGTGGGCAGTGGGCATGGCGGCATCGACGTGGTGCCCGGCGGGAAATACATCGCGACCGGGGCGATTTCCGCGTCCGCCGTGACCCTGATCGACCCCGAAAGCCTGGAAATTGTCAAGAACGTCGATGTGGGCGTCGGCCCCCATGGCGTTCGCGCCAGCCGTGACGGCCGGTTCATATACGCCTCTGTCACGGCGGATAACCAGATTGCCGTGATTGACAGCCAATCCTTGAAGGTCGTTCGCCGGCAACCCGTGGACGGCAAGTTCCCGTTCTGGATTGCGGTTCCCGGCAACCCGTAAAAAAATGTGGCGACAGGGAATAAACTGAACACAGGCGACGTCTTTGGTTAACAAGTCCACCGATTCCAAACGGGCACACAAAATGCGCAGCACCGGAAGCAAGCAGCAGTTTGACACCCTAGTACGCCCCTGGCGTTACCGGCTGTACGGTGTTGCGCAACGCCAGTCCGCCTCGACTGAAATAGCGGAAGACTATACTCAGGAAACCCTGCTTCGGGCCTGGCGGGATTTTGGCCAGTTGGACGACCAGGTAGCAATCTATGCCTGGCTGCTCAGAATTCTCAACCGTGTGGTTGCCGATGGCTACCGCCGGGACAATCGGCGGCGGCAACTGGCCCCGGTACTCACAACCGAAGACGCCGTGCTGAGCGAACACCCCTGCGCCGCTCCCGGCCCGTTCGAGCAGGCACTGAAACATCAGACCGATGCGCAGGTGATGGCCGCCGTTCGCGACCTGCCGGACAACTTCCGGCAGGTGGTTCTGTTGAGGGACTTTGAAGATCTGAGCTATCAGGACATTGCGCAGATTCTGGACCTGGCGCCAGGCACGGTGATGAGCCGCCTGTCACGAGGCCGTCGCCTGCTGGCCGAGCGATTGATCAAGGTGGCATCCGACAATCCGGCTGCCAGTGACAACACGCACACAAGGGTGACCCCCCATGAGTGATAAGCCCTCTATCACCCCCTCTTCGGAATCCCATCAGTGGTCTGACCTGCACCACCAGATTCAGGACTGGCTGGCGGGCTATGCCGATGGCGAGCTGGATGAGCATCACATCACTCTGGTTGAAGCTCACCTTGCTGGCTGTGAGGCCTGCCGACACGATGCCGAACGCCAGCGGATGCTTTCTGAACGACTACAAGAGATACCCGCGCCCAGATTGTCCCCCGCATTTGCCAAGCGCCTCGACGATACCCTTGCCAGCGTCCAGACCAGCGACAGGCGCCCGGTCGGTCAGAAGCCTCTGGAAGGCCTGAAACACTGGTTGACCCGCCTGAGCCCATCGGCTGTCATCGGAGGCGGCGGCTGGGCGGTGGCCATGGTGCTGGCGGCGATGCTTCTGGTACCCAGCCTGACGCCCGAAGATCCCAATCAGATGGCGGTGGCCAGTCAGATTCCCATGGTCAACGACGTGCTGGCCGATTATCAGCGGGTGGTGGGCAACGATCTGCGCACGCCGTCTGACGACGCCGACCTGTCGCCGCCCATGCAGTGGGCCAATGGCCGCGTTCTGGCCCGTTGGACAACCAGAGTAGGTGGCGAGCCCGCCGAGGCCTACGCCGTGCGGCTGGGCAACAGCCTGATCGTTCAGTACCAAATATCGGAGCGCGTGTTTTTCCGGAATCCGGACGTGCGACAGGCCGTGGCCCGTGCCGGTGATTTTCGAACCCGTGACAACGAGCTGGAAGTTATTGGGTTGCCGATGCGGGCATCGGGCTTACTGGTTGTGGCGCCATCGGGCAATGTGCCACCCATCGACAAGTCAGCGATGAGTGCTTCCTGAACCGACCTCGGTGGTTATTTTCTAATCAATCCCTACACTTAACTCATGCATTCGCAATCAGCCCAACAACAAAACCGGAACCAGTCCGGAGTGATCAACAATGAGGGAAATACCATGTCGATCAATGATTCGCCCGCCATTGCCTCCCAGTCTCCGGCAGAGTCAATCCAAATGAGCCGTCGGCGCCTTTTATTGGGCTCCGCCGGTGCCATGGCGTCCGTCAGTCTGCTGGGGCTCAGCCCGCTGGCCAAAGCCGCAGAGCCCAAAACGCTGCCGGACTACGTTCGCTGGAAAAACGCCAATGACGTCATCGTTCACAGTGCCAACACCATCGAAACCGAACGGGGAGCGATTGGCAGTGGTGTGGTCACTGACAGTGACAAATTGTACGTGCGCAACAATCTGCCAGCCCCGAATGCCGATATCGTTGCTGACCGCGATGCCTGGAAAGTGACTTTTGAAGGCGTGAATGGCCCCCAGTCCCTGACCCTTGGCGACCTTAAAAAAATCGGCGTGGAAACTGTGACCACGGTGCTTCAGTGTTCAGGAAACGGGCGGGCCTACTATCAGCACGGGCCGGGGGGCACCCAGTGGGGCACAGGTGCGGCCGGTTGCCTGATCTGGACCGGTGTGCCATTACGGGAGGTTGTCGCAAAACTGGGCGGCGTGAAACCCGGGATGAATTACATCACCAGCACGGGCGGCGAGAGCCTGCCTGCCGGGCTGGACCCGAAAACCATTATGGTGGAACGGTCCATTCCCCTGAAGGCTCTGGATCAGGCCCTGCTGGCCTGGGACATGAATGATGAGCCCATGCCCCTGGCCCACGGCGGCCCTTTGCGCATGGTTGTGCCCGGCTATTTCGGGGTCAACAACGTGAAATACGTGGATCGGGTGGCGTTCACCGAGGGCCAGTCGGACGCCAAGATTCAGGCCTCCGGCTATCGCATTCGTCCCATTGGCGAGAAAGGAGCACCCGATCAGCCGTCCATGTGGGAGATGCCGGTCAAATCCTGGGTTACCGCCCCCCTGACCACCGCCAGCCAGGGCAAAAACCTGGTGTACGGCGTTGCCTTCGGCGGCATGAATGCTGTCAGCAAGGTGGAGGTGTCAGCCGACGGTGGCGAAACCTGGAAGACCGCCCGCTTCCTTGGGCCCGACATGGGGCGTTATGCCTGGCGGCCGTTTGTGGTGTCGATGGATCTGAGCGCCGGCGATCACCGGATTGTCAGCCGCGCAACCGACACCGAGGGCAATACCCAGCCGCCCACACGCACGGAAAACGAGCGCGGATACGGCAACACCAGTTGGAAAGACCATGGCGTGACCGTCACCGTTTCATAAATGCATGAACCTTGTGGCGGTTCGCCCGCCGGGCCGCCCGTTTCTTTGACCGAACCAGGATTTTCCATGTCACTACGTACACTGTTATTCGCTGTACTTGTCTCTGCGTCTGCCACCGTGATGGCGGATGAACAACTCGAACTGGGCAAGAAGGTGTTCACCGAGCAGGCTCAACCCTCCTGCACCATCTGTCACGCACTGAACGATGCAGGATCGGTTGGCGAAATTGGCCCCAATCTGGACGAGCTCAAACCCTCTGCGGAGCAGGTCCGCAATGCGGTAAAGAGTGGCGTGGGGATCATGCCAGCGTTCGGTGATTCGCTGTCGGAGCAACAGATCGAGGCCGTTGCTCACTACGTTGAATCCGTAACCGGGAAATAAACGCAGGAGGGACCGCCGTGCCGGTCCCGGAGTTCACCCAACCCTGCTGAGTTGCCTAGACCTTGTGCACCTCGTAATAGCGCATCATGCCATTGTCCTCGTGCTCCATATTGTGACAATGGTAAGGATAGAGTCCCGGGAAGTCGGTGAAGGTCAGCGCAATCCGGACCCTCTCTCCGGGCAGCACCAGCACGGTGTCGTGCAGCCCTGAATCCACGATGCCGGCCGCCAACTGCCCGGCAGCTAGTGCATCGGCGTAGCGTCGGCTTAGCACCCTGAACTGCAATCCACGGACATGCATGGGATTCGGTATCATGGTGTTGTTGAAGAACTCACAAACCTCGCTTTCGCCCAACAAAACAACTTCGCCATCGGCCACCGTCGCACCTTCAAACTGACGACCTTTGATGGTAAAGCCTTGCATCAATTTCATGCCAAGCCGGAACAATCGGGGGGGCTGTGATCGTGTCCGGGCGTGGCAGGTCGGCCAGTTCATTGCTCAGCCGTTCAGGGTGTGTGGATATTTACCCCATGTCAAAGCCTAAGTTTGGGATTTGACATTTCCTTGATAAATCCTTCAACAAACCTTGACCCACCATCCAGTCTGGACTTCCCCCACTAAACACGACAACCCCGAGCCTCAAACGGAGGCAAATTGGGCGGCATTGAAGGCCATTCCGAATGTTCGCTTTGCGACCATCCCGTATTCCGGTCGGCACCGTAAACAAAACCGCGAGTTGCTCCCTCAGTTCACCCTGAGTTGGTTAGGAAACGAGCTTTCATGATCCTGGTAAGCGGTCAAATGGCGTCACAAACGAAGCCCGAGGTAGTGTGTTCGGTTCAAGTGGGCGGCTTGACCAATTGAGAAGCATATTAGAGATGGCGGCCAGGACCTGAAGCTATCATTCATCGTAAAACCCGCCCAATCGACGTGATTAGAACCTAAACAAGGCCATCATCTGGTGTTGCTTACGGCATACATCAAAAGATGTCTTTCCCAGTATCCAGAAAGCCGCGGTCAAAACAGAACCGCGGCTAACAGGAAAACTGCACGTTAACATTTGCGCCGACGTGAGCGACTCATCAACGCGACCAAGCCAAAAGCTAACAAACCTAACGTCCCCGGCTCTGGGACGGGTTTTGGATCGGTTGGGCTCGACAATTCTGCGGTAAAACCAATGTTTTGAAAATCGACCTGGCGGTTGGATCCCGTAAGAAACGCCGTAACATATTGAACGTTTAACGGAGCGGCTAGAGTAATATCCTGAGCGGTGATTCCTGGAGCAGTGCCTAGATCTGGCAAAACTTCCAAAATGCCCACCTGAGAATTCGCGGAATTGAAAAAGGTGAACTCGATATTGTCGACATCATAGTGTTCACCTGTGTAATTCCAGAAGTGCAGAGTGTTTAGATCGTACTCCTGCCCAAAGTCAAATGAGAGTTCCAAGCCCCCGCCCATCTCATAAGCTGTATACCAAATATGTGTTGTTTGATTGTGGAACTCCTCGGAAGTCGCGCTAGGCGCGTCAATCACTTTGTTGATCGTTTGGCCGCTTGCGAAGGTGTTGTTATAAGAACCCGGCGACGTGCCCGAGCCTACTGCAACCGTTATATTGGACTCGTTCAGGTAAATAGGCGCCGCTACAGCATTTACCGCACCCCAGACAAAAAATGCCACTAAACTGTTCAGTAATAGTCTCATTAGCATCTCGATGTTCCTCTCCATTTGTGGTTCGCGATAGTGTCTAAGCAAAGATGACTCCAAAGATGTCAAATCCCTTTAGATCAATGGTCTCTCATTGATACCGTCCGTACTCGTGTAAAGAAAATTGACGACAAGAACTACAAACGGCGAGGTTTGGACGAGCAAGTGCGTTGCAGTTTAATGAGAAGACCTTCCAGTGAAACAGGGGGAAAGTGAATAAGGTCGTGGCCGAGGAAAAGGCCCGTTTTGTGGTCAAAATGGTCAGTCGCGGAACCGTAAGCAAGGACCGCTTTGAGAAAAAAAACACAGGTGTTGCGCCCGAATCTGAATGCCCGCTTTGCGACCTGGGCGGCAAAGACTGGTCTTCTGAACCATACTTAAAGGCCCTTACCCTCCAAGGAGGGCCACGTCATGACGTTTCCTATTAGCAAAGCTCCCTGGAACAAAGGGAAGCTCGTCGGCCAGAAGCTACCGCTCAAACTCGAACAAATATGGGCTATCCGCATTCGGTTAGAGATAGCAAAGAACATCCGCGAGCTGGCGATGTTCAACATGGCAATTGACTGCAAACTCCGATCCTGCGATCTGGTAAAGCTATTGGTTCGAGATATTTCCAGAAACGGTGAGATTCTGGATCGGGCGCAAGTCATCCAGCAGAAGACCAGTCAGCCTGTTCAGTTTGAGATAACCAAAAAAACGCGCGAATCGGTCGAAGCATGGATCGAGTTGCGCGGACTCTCAGGTATGGATCATTTGTGGCCGAGCCGGATACGAAAGTTTGACCATATCACGACTCATCAATACGCCCGTCTTGTCAAAAAATGGATTACCAGCATTGGACTTGATCCTACAGTCTACGCAACCCATTCAATGAGACGCAGCAAAGCGACATTGATCTACAAGAAGACCAAGAATCTTCGAGCTGTCCAGTTGCTGTTGGGACACACAAATATGTCGAGCACCGTGCGCTACCTTGGTGTCGAGGTCGAAGATGCTCTGGAGATAGCTGAGAGCATTGAGATCTAGTTGCGTAACTTGTGTCCTTGGTTCCTTTGGATGCCGCAGGCGCTGCCAGCTCCAGTTGATGATCACCCTCGGGTTGCGATCAGGCTCCTCCCGTCGCTAAACAAAAGCGAACATTCGCGGCCCCGCAAATTTCTGGCATCTATCCCACCTCTGAAGCAGGCAAAACATAGCTCTTCAGGTGCCTGGCAAACGATCAAACGGGCTGACAGTGCCGGCACGTCGATCGCTAATGATGTGCGTGTGGATGAATGCATCGTGTTGACGATGGGAAAACGTACTGCCATCCCAGATCCTTCATTATCGGTCCATACTTCTTGTGAAGAGAGGCTGGCACCGATGTTAGCCCGAATCCGTCTGCAAGGTCGGATTCATGCACTGCCCTGACATGATCGATTTGGCGCTCCATGTTTTCTCTGAGATTCCCGGGGATCAATGTGTAACGATCTTTTCGTCCTTTGCCATTGAACACGAGCAAGTTGCGGCTCTTGAGATCGATGTCTTTCACCCTGAGCGAGAGAGCCTCATTAATTCTTAAACCGCACCCGTAGAGGAGTGCGGTTATTAGCCAATACTCACCTTCCATGTTGCCGAGAATAGAGGCGACTTCGTCGGGATTGAGAACGGTTGGCATTCGGCGTGGAGTTTTTGTCATCTTGTACTGAAGGTTTTCGATCTCCCGTTTCAGCACATGCTTGTAAACAAAAATGATCGCGCACAGCGCCTGATTTTGTGTGCCTGGGCTCACGCCTCGATTGACTGCAAGGTGATTTAAAAAACGTTCAATTTCGGGATTACTCATCACCTCCGGGTGCTTCTTGTCATTGAAAAGAATGAACTGCCGGACCCAGTAGAGATAGGACTTCTCGGTTCGATAGCTGTACTGCCTGGTCCTGATCTCTGTGCGAACAGACTCTAGAAACGGTGATTTCGCCACGGCAACCCTCCCTGGTCGAGATAGCTGTATATGCGTACAGTTATAATAAAAAAGGCTCTAAAACGCCAAATTTCTTGCGGTTTAATTTGCAAGGCTATGCACACTTTCCACAGACGTGTCTTGCATGTGCCTGATTTGACGATGGAAAATTTCGGTCTTCTGTATTTAACTTGCAGAAACGTGCAAGGATAAACCGCGTGCAGACTTTTCACGGACGCAGAAGCCCGAAAACGGCCAGCTAATGGCTGGTAAGACTATGAAAAATCGACGCTATCAGCGGTGTGAAACAGTTTTGGACACGGTGGTACGGATGCGGTTTACTACGAATGCAAACTAATAAGCTGTTAGGCAAATATGAATAAATTTCAGCTTCAAATAACAGAAGAAAATTTCACTATCAAAAAAGATGGTGAGCTATTTTGTGAAGGCAGCTTTCTCCCTTCGTTTGGATCATATAGTTTTTCGTTTACTACCTTAAACGGAGAAAAATACGTAATGAAATCGTCAGGTATGTTTTTTTGGCGAAAAATTCGTTTGTATAAAAATGATTCATTAGTTGAAAAGTTTTCAGTTAATAAAGCAAAGCAGAGCAATGTTAATTTAAACTTTGTTCCTAACTATCAAGCAGAAAATTGCGTAGTTAATTGGTCAAACGACTCTATAAATAATGAAATTCAAATTATCTGTTTGGTAATTTTAGGGTATATTAACTATCAACATAAAGTTACTACTGGCTCAGTACCGGCTGCCTAACAAGTGGCTGCTACGGATTGGTTACAGTTGGCACCTTTTCGGCATCGCTTCGCTGGCCAAAAAGCCGCCAACTTCAACCAACCGCAGAGCCAGGCGTTATGTGCTTAAGGAGAAGCAAATTGGACATAAGGGATCTGCCCTTTGGGGTTACTGACTGGTCTGAAGTCGAGAAGACCGAACACACAGGGGAGCAGGGAGTCGCTTACTGGCGAACCCGCACTTTCGGCGATATCCGGGTTCGTATGGTCGAGTACAGCCCCGGCTATCTGGCTGATCATTGGTGCGCCAAAGGACACATCCTGCTCTGCCTAGAGGGTGAGCTCCACACCGAATTGAAGGACGGGCGTTGCTTTGTTCTCCAGCCTGGTTCTAGTTATCAGGTGGCGGACAACGCTGAGCTTCACCGGTCCTCGACTGAACGGGGCGCAAAGCTCTTCGTCGTGAATTAAAAATCACATAACCAGTGCAGGCACGGCGACGCCCACTACATTGCGCCTTCGGCTCCATTCCGCGGGCGCGCATGCTGCAAGCGTTATGTGCAAGGAAAGCCCGCAAGATCATGAAGGCCTTAAAGGTTATCGGAGTAATTCTCTTCGCCCTTATCGGGGCGTGGTACTTATTCGAAGATTACTGGTACAGAAAAGCTATTCCCGAGAATATTGGTCTCAGTTACCGAATTTCTATCACCTCGGATTCTGGGTTTAGGGAAGCTTGTGGTACGGCCGTCTACAAATTGGGCGGTAAAACAGCAGAAGCCATCAAAGAACTAGGTGCTAAGTTTTTCGAGGAATCAAGCCAAGCCCGAGGTCATTCTGACTCCTACTATACGTATGGTGAGTGGAGGGAAACTCCTAGGGGCGACTGGACTAGGTCAGAAAATTGGTCTTATGAACTTCTTTGCGGCGGAAGCATCGGTGAATCTTTGTACGACGACATAGTAGAGAGCGGACGAACCAGTGGTTCGTACTATTCGTTCAAGAGGGAAGGCGTCCTGATGGTGATACCCGACAAGAAACTGGTAGTTTTCAGCCACAATGGCTAAAACACATAACCATGCAAGCCACGGCGACGGTTACTACATTGCGGCTTCGCCTTCATTCCGTAACCGCGCGTGCTTAGCGGCGTTATACCTCAGGGCCACACGGCTCTTTT
>Ga0208014_1000450_pt1 | contig 16814 bp, 19 predicted proteins | sample 25_taG_FD_184099 | JGI IMG/M metagenome (GOLD analysis project Ga0208014, IMG submission 184099) | Marine viral communities from Cariaco Basin, Caribbean Sea - 25_WHOI_OMZ (SPAdes) (version 2) | ecosystem: Environmental > Aquatic > Marine > Oceanic | place: Caribbean Sea: Cariaco Basin...
TTAGTAATTATCAAATAAAAAACTCAAAATAAAATTTATAGCGAAATTACTCCCTCTATCTTTTCTCCTACTTCTTTATATTTTGCAATCACTGCATCTGGATTTTTCATCCTTACATTTACAGAAACGCTGGTGTAAGTTCCTTTTTTAGACTTTTTGGTGGTAATCACCGCTCCCATATTATCAAAAATATCTTCTACACCTTTTATTTTATCTTCTTCAGATGGCACTATAAACTTATATAAATATTCTGAAGGCCACATGGCAGTATCCTGAAGCTGTGATTTCAGTTTTGCGTAAAATTCATCCGGATTATTCGATAGACTCATATTATATTCTTCTTCTAATTTAAAGATTACAAAGATACAAGGTTTATACCATTTTTATAATCAAAATCAAATGTCGAAATTTGCAGGGTGAAAGCACAAAAAATTGTAATTACCGGTGGACCGGGAACAGGAAAATCTTCGATAATTTTCGAACTGGAAAAACGTGGCTATACCTGCCTACACGAAATTTCAAGACAGGTAACCCTTGAAGCGCAAAAAGAAGGAATCGATCAGCTATTTTTAGAACAACCGCTACTATTTAGTAAAAAACTTTTAGAAGGCAGGGATGCTCAATTTATCGAAGCTAAAGAATCTGAGGGTACTTTGATCTTTATAGATCGTGGCGTACATGACGTGATTGCCTATATGGATTATTTTAATACGAAATACGACGAGCCGTTTATTTCTACCTGTAAAAACCGAATATACGAACAGGTTTTTTTATTACCACCCTGGGAAGAAATATATAAGAGTGATAACGAACGCTATGAGAGTTTTGCTGAAGCCGAAAAAATATCAGACTACCTCTCTAAAACTTATATAGCTTACGGCTACAAACCTATAATTGTGCCTACCGGAACTGTCGAAGAAAGAACCGATTTTATTTTAAACAACACTAGTGAGGTATAATATTGCAGGAAGCTGTACAAATACTAAATAAATACTGGGGACACAAAGCGTTTAGACCTTTACAGTGGCCCATCATTGCCTCGGTTTTAGAGGGTGAAAATGTATTGGCTTTACTTCCTACTGGCGGCGGTAAATCTATATGTTTTCAGGTTCCGGCTTTACTGCGAAGCGGTATTTGTATTGTGGTTTCTCCGCTTATCGCCTTAATGGAAGACCAGGTAAGCAATTTGCAGGCAAAAGGGATAAAGGCCATGAGTCTTACCGGTGGTATTTCTTTTAACGATCTGGATAAAAAATTAGATAATTGCATTTATGGAGATTATAAATTTCTATACCTATCGCCCGAAAGACTTCAAATGGAGCTGGTACAGGAACGCATCAGATTAATGAATGTAAATTTGATTGCTGTAGATGAAGCTCATTGCATTTCGCAATGGGGACATGATTTTAGACCTGCCTATCGCAATATCAATATCTTTAATGAACTAAAACCAGAAGTACCTTTAATTGCTTTAACTGCAACCGCAACTCCCCAAGTTATTGAAGACATCAAAGAGCAATTACAATTACCAGATCTTAAGCTACATAAAAAATCTTTTTACAGACCTAATATCGCCTATAACGTAGTTTATGCTGAAGATAAATTTTATGAAGTAGCTAAACTTTTAAAATCTGCAGAAGAAACAGCTATTATTTATGTAAGAAGTCGAAATGCTACCACTGAAATTGCCGGTTATCTGCAATCACAAGGCTACAAAGCCGAGGCCTTTCATGGCGGAATGAAACAGGTTGCCAAAAAGAAAAAACTGGAGGACTGGCTTCAAAATAAATTTAGAATTATGGTCGCCACTACCGCTTTTGGGATGGGGATCGATAAACCAGATGTTAGGCATGTAATCCATCTTAACTTGCCAGAAAATTTAGAGAGTTATTTTCAGGAAGCGGGCCGTGCCGGTCGTGATGATAAGTATGCTGAAGCAACAGTAATCACCAATAAAAGCGATATTCCGGTTTTAGAGAATCAATTTTTAGCAAGGCTGCCTTCCATTCCGGAAATTAAAGAGGTGTATAAAAAAGTGCTCGCCTATTTTAGAATTGCTTATGGAGAAGGTGAACAGGAAGTTTTTAATTTCAACTTTAACCTGTTTTGCAAACAATACCATTTTAATATTCATAAAACTTATGCTGCTTTACAAATTTTAGAACGTTGTGCCATCCTTAAATTAAGTGAAGAATTTCAGAAACGTACTGTAGTGAAGTTTGAAGTTTTTCCGGGTACATTAAATAGCTATCTAACCAATCAACCTGAGGTTTCTGAATTTACCAAAACCATTTTAAGAACCTATGGTGGTGTCTTTGAAAATCTCACAGCTATAAACCTGGCTTCTTTAGCTGAAAAATCAAATATTTCTGAAACCGAAGCTTTACATCTGCTCCAGAAACTGGAAAAAGATGAGATTATTGAGTTTGAATATGCGCAACATGATGCCTCTGTTACTTTTTTAGTACCCCGGGAAGATGAACGTACTCTAATCCCGCATGTCAGGTTTATCGAGCAATATCTTAAGCACAAAAAAGAAAAAATAGCACAGGTTTTGGACTATATCGCCAATAAGGAAAGTTGCCGCAGCAAACAGCTTTTAACGTATTTTGGAGAACAGGAAATTGAAGACTGCGGACTTTGCTCGGTTTGCACAAGAAAAAAAACCGGAAAACTAACCCGGGAATTGATGAATATCATCTATTTTGAAATTATAAAGATGCTAAGAAATACTGAAAAATCTTCCAGAGACCTGGTCACCCAACTACCTTTTGCGGAAGAACATATACTGGAAGTTTTACGACTTTTACTAGAAAAAAACAAAATAAAACGAACACCTACAAACAGCTATAAAATAAATTAAAATGAAAGACTTACGCATACTATTTATGGGAACGCCAGACTTTGCCGTAGAGGGTCTTGCCAAAATTATTGAAGCCGGCTACAATGTTGTGGGTGTAGTTACGGCTCCTGATAAACCAGCCGGTCGTGGAAGAAAGTTAAACCAAAGCGCGGTAAAAAAATTCGCATTAACAAAAGACCTGCCTGTTTTACAGCCAACTAATTTAAAGTCTGATGATTTTGAAACTCAGCTTAAATCATTAAAACCTAACCTTCAGGTGGTGGTTGCATTTAGAATGTTACCCACAAAAGTTTGGAAGTTTCCAGCATACGGAACATTCAATTTACATGCTTCCATTTTACCGGAATACCGTGGAGCGGCGCCTATAAACTGGGCGGTGATCAATGGTGAGAAGACGACAGGAGTCACTACTTTTTTCATCGATGACAAGATAGATACCGGCAATATCATCCAGTCCAAAGAAATTGAAATCGAGGCTACAGAAAATGTAGGATCTGTTCACGATCGCTTAATGAAACTTGGTGGAGAACTAATTGTAGATACCCTTAAACTCATAGAAATTGGCGAAGTAAGAACCATTCCTCAAAATAAAGAAGAAGATCCAAAACCGGCCCCAAAATTAACCCGCGAAAACACCAAGATCGACTGGAGTAAAGATACTATCACTATTTACAACCTAATACGAGGCTTAAATCCCTACCCTGCTGCCTGGTGCTATTTTCAGAATGATGAAAAATTGAATGTAAAGATTTTTGATTGTGAAATCGCATTAAAAGATCATAAAGAAAAAGTGGGGAAGCTAAGTGTTGAGAAGTACCAAATTAAAGTAGCTACCAAAGATGGTTATATCTTGATTAATGAAATTCAACTACCAGGTAAACGTAAAATGAAAGTAAAAGATTTGCTAAACGGCTTAACGGTAGAAAATGAGGCTTACATGCTCTGAGCCCTTACGAATACTGAAATCATAAAAAATCAATAAATTTGGTCTACAATTATTAACATTTTGCCAAAGTTATCAACAAAGTTTCCGTTTTCCCTTGCCATTACTTGCATAGGCGATAAATCCATATAAATTTGTAAGAGCAATTAAACAGAATGTTTAACCAACAATTATTTAAATTCAAATTATGAACAAAACAGATTTAATCGACGCAATGGCTGAAGATGCAGGTATTTCAAAAGCTGCAGCTAAAAAAGCATTAGAATCATTTTTAGGAGGAATCGAAACTTCTCTTAAAAAAGGAGACAGAGTTTCTCTTGTAGGATTTGGATCTTGGTCTGTGTCTAAAAGAGCAGCACGTGAAGGTAGAAACCCACAAACAGGAAAAACTATTAAAATCGCTGCTAAAAATGTAGTGAAATTTAAAGCTGGTGCAGATTTACAAAAAGCTGTAAACTAATAATTATCACTATTTTAGTTAAAGTATTAAAGCTTTCCTCTCAGGAAAGCTTTTTTTATACATATTTTTTTAATATTTATTGTAAGGTTAGGAATAATTAGTTAGATTAGTTAAAAAGTATGCCTATGATTGCACTTAAACCCTCTAAAGGCCACCTTTTAATCGCAGAACCTTCCATCATTGGGGACATATCCTTTAATAGATCTGTAGTGCTTTTGGCCGAGCATTCTGAGCGTGGGTCTGTTGGATTTATTCTTAATAAGGTGTTGGATTTCACCCTAAAAGATTTAATTCCAGGCTTAAATGTAGATTTCCAGATTTATAATGGAGGTCCCGTAGAGCAGGATAATCTTTATTTTATTCATCGAGTCCCAGATTTGATTCCCGATAGTGTAGAAATTGCAGATGGCATCTACTGGGGAGGAAATTTTGATGCTGTAACCACTCTTATTTCCCAAAATATGATCGATGAAAATCAAATACGATTTTTTCTGGGATATTCTGGCTGGGATGCGGAACAATTGAATAATGAATTAGATTCAAATTCCTGGATCGTAGTCACTAACGAAGATCAAAAAAGCATTATTGAACGCCCTTATGATTCATTCTGGAAAGATCAGATGATGCAGCTAGGTGGCGAATATGTTTTATGGTCTAATGCTCCAGAGAATCCTAGTTATAATTAAATAATTAGATAAAATTCTTATTCTACCTGGCCTAACCACTACTCTAACCCAATCTTGCCTTGGCATTTAGTTTGGCTAACAAATCTTTTGCCACGGTATTAGTATACTCTTTTTTACGATATTTGGATATCGGCTGTATCCCTACGATTACATTTGTGATAAATAGCTCATCTGCTTTTTGTAATTCGAATGGTGAAATTGATGCTTCTTCAAATTTATATTCCTGCAACTTTTTGATCATATTTACCAACTGCTTTCGTGTAATGCCGGTTAAAGCACCATCGGTAAGTGGTGGCGTTTTAATACGATCCCCTTTTACCAAAAACAGGTTACCATTTAGTGCTTCTACAACAGATTTTTTTTCATTAACCAGTAAACAGTTGTGATAATTATTCTCTCTGGCAAAAATACCGCCAAGCACATTTACAGCTTTATTATTGGTTTTTATTGTTGAAAGCAAACCAGCGTTGATATAATGATCTTTAAAAAGTTCAACTTCATAAAAATCTTCATTAAGCGTATAAAAAGAATGCTCAATTTCTGAGGTAAGAATAAAATATTCGATATCTCTTACCTCAGGAGTATATAAACCACCCTCTTTTCTGAATACAGAAAATTTAACCCGTACAGGTTTGTCCTGAAGGTTATTTTCTCTAATAAGATTAATAATTTGTTCTTCTAAAAATTCTGGAGAAAACTCATTGGGAATTTCCATTCGCATAATACGCATAGAAGCCATCAATCTAAAATAATGATCTTCCCAAAACATTACTTTTCCGTTGATCACCCGTATGGTTTCAAATACTGAATCCCCATAGGCATAACCACGGTTTGTAATCGATAAAGTCGCTTCGTTTTCTTGCAGTAATTCTCCGTTAAAATTGATCATAAAAAAGCCCCGATTAATAAGCGGGGCAAAGGTAAGTTTTAAATATCGAATATTAAACCGATCCTAATACCTGTTTTAGATCTGAAATCATATTTTCCCAAAGCATTTTACCTTCTTCTACCTCATCTTCATCCTCAGCGAAATCAGTAATCATTATAGAAACATCTTTAGTGATATCGTCTACCTGAATACGAATTTCAAAATAATATGGCGTGCCTTCTTCTTCAGCCCATCTAAACTTTACACGCTCATCACTTTTTTTGCTCACAAGCTTAGCCTGCTCTTCGCTACCTTCCCAGATAAAAGTAAATAATTCTCCGCGTGAATTCACATTATCAGCATACCACTCGCTTAATCCAGAGGGTGTTGATATGTATTGATATAATAATGAAGGAGAAGCGTGAATTGGAAATTCCATTTCGTACTTTATCTTATCTTCCATTTTTCGATTTATTAGTTTCGAGCAATATATATATTAATTGGTAACATTAAAAGAAAAGATTTTAAATATTTTTGAAAAAATTATTTGCGGCATTTTAAATTGTTGTTATATTTGCACCCGCATTTGCAACACAGTGTAAATGTTTTGTGATAGCAGTAATACTGCACTATACGGCGAGATAGCTCAGTTGGTTAGAGCGTCGGATTCATAACCCGGAGGTCCCGAGTTCAAATCTCGGTCTCGCTACTAGGAAAATCAAGGCTTCACAGAGATGTGAAGCTTTTTCTTTTTACACCTAGTACAGAATAAGTACAGAATTTTACGTATTTCAAATAAATTAAAATGAGTGGTTTAGAATGATCTCATTTGATAGCAATTGAAACCAAATTCTAAGTTTTTTCCGAAAATTTAATCGAGAAAATAACTCTTACGTCATTTTCTAAGTTTAATATTTAAGATCATTTTTAACTGTTTCACCATTAAGTGGTGGTAGATTTCTGAATTTCTGCAAAAATTTAAAAGTCTAACTTTCTTTTAAACTGAATGTTTAAGATTAAATGAGGCTTATCTCATATAGATTGAGATAGGTCGAAATAAATATTTTTAAATCCACACAATTCATTAATAACCTCTACATATTTTCGATCAGGTTTATAATTGAGATTTCTAATTTCCATTCTTGCATTTAGTTTCCCTTCCTGAAGGTTACTGATTCTTCATTTTAGGTTTTTGATTCCCACCCACGCCGTACAGTTATTCTTTTTTTGGTCGCAAAACACCAACATTTTGGAGTTGAACCGGACTGCATAAGCCGCTCCCCTACTCGCTTTTATAAGTCCTTATCAATCCAAAATATTGAAATCGTGTAAGCATCAAAAAAAGATAACAGCTATACGGCTCTATGGGAAGTAAATCAAAACAGTTTAATATGAAATCATCAATAACATATCGATCCGGAAGGGAAACTAAAAAAATCAAAAAAAGAAAAACGCTACCGGATATAATAAGTAAATCAATTTTTTTAATCAATGTGTAACCGTCTGCTTAGAAGGCAGACCTCTAAAACTTTTAATTATGAGTAATCTAAGAAACAAAGTGCAGTTAATCGGAAATGTAGGGCAAGAACCTAGCACAACCAAGCTTGACAATGGCAAAAAAGTAGCCCGCTTATCATTGGCGACCAATGAAAACTACAAAAACAGTAAAGGCGAAAAGGTACAGGCTACCGACTGGCATACGGTCGTGGCTTGGGGCAAGACCGCTGAAATCATTGAAAATTATGTAAGCAAGGGCAAAGAGATTGCCGTGGAAGGAAAATTAACTTCCCGTTTCTATGAGGATAAGGAAGGGGTAAAACGATATGTTACCGAAGTGCTAGCTTCTGAAATCCTATTAATGGGTGGTAACGCCTAATTCTTAAAAACAAAGAGGGCGTCACCGTCGAAAATTGCGCCCTCTTTTAATTATTAACCCATTAAATAAGCTAATAATGAAAGACAAAGTTAATGAAATACAGATAAGCTACCGGGAAAAAATCGGAACATTAAAATCTGACCCGATTAAAGGTTCTAAGCACGCAGCGGAATTACTTTATAATAACTGGGATAAAGGAACCATAGGTTTACAGGAAAGCTTTAAAATCCTGTTATTGAATAATTCCAATAAAGTGAAAGGGGTTTATCCTTTATCCATTGGAGGTATTACGGGTACTTTAGTTGATATTCGCATCCTTTTTGCGATTGTATTGAAGACCTTATCCGTGGGAATCCTGCTTGCTCATAACCATCCAAGCTATAAACTTGTACCTAGTGAAGCAGACAAGCGATTGACCCGTAAAATTAAAGAGGCAGCACAGCTTTTTGACGTGAAAGTCTTGGATCATATCATTATCGCTCCCAATGGGGACTATTATAGTTTCGCCGATAATGGATTGTTGTAATTTAAAATTTGATGATGATCTATTTGAATTATACCAACCTTGATAGTGAAACACAGGAACGTTTGCTTTCGATGTCTAAAAAAGAAGTAGAAAATCGTTTCGGAAAGCAGTTAAAGAGCTATGCCCAACAACACTACGTTAATTACGACACCCTGTTGGAAGAGGAAGCGATACGAAATCTATACAATTATAATTTTGTATTCAATATGTAAAGACTAAAAAACACCAAACAAGCCCTTATTAAATGAGGGCTTTTTCTATGGCTTATTTCTTTTAAATCGTATCTTTAGAAGGTTGACAAATAACACTTTTGGTCATTATTTAATCCCAATTATTGGGTGATTTGACTTTCCTTAAATGACCAATCCATAAAATAATAAAGGCGTTCCGCTTTAGTGGAATGTCTGGAAATTTGGGTCCCTGCGGGACGGAAATTGGAAGAGCAAGAGGGTGACACGCATAGCGGTGTCTCGGCTGCCAATTTCTATGTAAATCACTAATAATCAGTTGTTTAATTATGTTTAAATTATATTGATTTTCAGGACTTTGCAGCAAAACCCCTGGAACCCATTGTAAACAGCCACTTTTTTGCAGCAAAAATGAAGAAATTTTCAACATACGGCTTTTCAGGGATCAATATCAAAAAAGATATTGCCGAGCGTTTTCGGGCATTTTCCAAAGACATTTCCAAGTCGCATTCGGAAACCCTGGAGGCAATGTTGAACTTCTTCAAATGGAACAATCTTGACCCTAATGACAATCTTGGCGTAAAAACGGATGCGACCAAAAAAAGGATTAATGCCCTGATTGCTATTGTACGGAATATTGAAAAGCAACAGACACTGCCTACCAAGGCAATGCTGGATACCTTATTTCAGGAAATGAACAAGGTAGACGAGGAAGAAAAGGAAGCGGAACAGTTTGATTTTGGGACACCGGAACCTTTCTCACGCGATAGCGAACTGGAGCATTACAAAAACCGCTATGAACAGATGCAACAAAAGCTCAACACCTACCGAAATAACACAAAAAACCTACTGGAACATTTATCCTATGTGAAAGGGACTTTTGGGAAGGGATATTATAAGCTGAATATGAATACAGAGGAATTGGAACACCTCAAAAAAGAACTCAATAAAAAAATTAATAATGTACATCACCATCACCGCTCAGAAAGTGCAGGGTAATTATGCGCAAAGTGCTGCCGATTTTGTGGATTACCTGGAAAAGGAAAATGAAGGGAAACCGCTTCCCGAACTGGAACATTTTTTTGATCAGCAGCACGATGAAATAGCTGCCGAAGAAGTCATCCGGGAAATCGATGACAATACGGCTAAACTTAAAAATAAAGAACCCAAGTTCTATTCCATTACCCTAAATCCAAGCGGTCGGGAACTTAAAGCCATTCAGGATTCCCCGGAAGCCCTCAAACGCTATACCCGGGAAGCGATGAAGGAATATGCCAAGGCTTTTCATCGGGAAATTGATGGTCGCCCAGTGGCTATTACGGATATTAAATATTACGCCAAGGTAGAACGTCAGCGCACGTTTAAAGGGACCGATAAGCAGGTTCGGGAAAATCAGCCTTATGCAACGAAGATTTTGGAATTGAAAAATGATATCCGAAGTATCAACCGGGGAGAGCAAATTGGGAATACTAAGACGCTTCAACAAAAAATCCAACGGCTGGAAGCAGCAGCACCCTATCAATTGGACGGAAAACGCATCGTGCGGGGAATGGCCAAACCGGGATCGCAAAGTCATATCCATATCATTGTAAGCCGAAAGGATGCCTCCAACCGCTACAGTCTTTCCCCAGGAAGCAAGCACAAAGCCTCAGAAGTAGAAATGCACGGCAAGATGATTAAACGGGGGTTTGATCGTAATGCTTTTATCAAAAATTCAGAGAAAACCTTTGATCAACTATTCCGTTATAAGCGTAATTATGTGGAAAGCTATACCGCTCGAAAAACGTTTCTTAAAGATCCGAAACTGTATTTCTCTACGATTACCAAGCTCCCGGCCAATGAAAAGGCAATGGCATTTAAATTATTACAGCAATCAGGAGTGAATACAGCGGTACTAAGCATTCCTACGAATAAGTTTCAGGTGGCGATAAAAGCCCTAAATCAATTGAAAAAAGGGGTTGGCAAAGCTATTGAATCAGGATCGATCGGGATATGAACTGGCAATGGGAACATATTACCCTCTATATCATCGCCCCGGCTTTGTTCTTGGGTGCGGTGGTATACGGACTCTTTTTCGCGGAGCGCAAAGCACCAGGGGATAAAAAATACCAGGTGCGTTTTCAGTTGAGTAACGGAAATTTTAAAGCGGACAACATCCGCCGGGGTGCCTCCATCATCGGATCGGCAGGAAGTGGAAAAACCGAAAGTGTGATCTATAACTTCTTGCAGCATTTCAGTGAATATGGTTTTTGTGGGGTGATCCACGATTACAAGGATTTCGAACTGACGGAAATGGCCTATCCCCTATTCAAAAATAAAAACTTGAACTTCTATACCATCGCTTTTGATCAGATCCATTATCGGGTCAATCCTATTGCCCCAAAATACCTGCCCAATGAGGAAAGTGTGAATGAGGTTTCCCGGGTCCTGATGGAAAACCTGCTAGAACAAAACCTATCGGCTAGCACTGGCAGTAATAAGTTTTTCTCCGATGCCGTCGAAGGCTTATTAAGCGGGATGATCTGGAAGATGAAAACCGCTTATCCTGATTGCTGCACCCTGCCCCACATTATTGCCTTGTTTCAATTGGTCAGTACTAAAAAACTGGTCGCCTTTTTAAAGTCAGATCTTACGGCGCGCAGTATGGCCAGCGCCTTTATCAATGGAATAGAATCAGAAAAACAGACTGCCGGAGTGAAAAGCACCCTGGCCAATGCTTTTAAAAAGATCAGCTCACAAAAACTGTTCTATGTACTCTCTAAAGATGAAGTGCCTTTGGATATCAACCACCCGGAACATCCTGCGGTGATTGCCTTAGTCAACCATCCGAAATACGATGGGGCTTACTCTCCCATCATTGCAATGATAATGCATACCATTATCAAACAAATGAGTATCCGTCATCGGGAATCCGCTTTTTTATTGATGGAAGAAGCGCCTACTCTTAAACTGCCCAATATGCATCGCATTCCGGCCACACTACGAAGTTATGATATTTCTACCGTCTATGTGATGCAGGACAAGGTACAGAACGATCTGTTGTATGGCGATAAAGCCAGCAAAGCGATCCTAAGCAACCTCTCCTACCAGTTTTTTGGAAAGGTGAATGATCCCGATACGGCTAAATATTATGAACGCTTTTTTGAGATCATCAAAACCCCGACAAAAAGTGTGAGTAAAAGTAGTGGTTTTAGTTACGAAAGCCGGATTACCAAAGGGGAAAAAGAAATCTCCAAACGAAGGGCTGATGCGTTTTTTCGATTGAAACAAGGGGAATTCGTCGCTTTTGCTGACGGAAAAGATAAAAAGGTACGGTTTAAACTTCAAGATATTCAAAGGGAAATTCCTATTTCTAAGGCGAACATCACTCAAGAAGATTTACTGTTCCATCAGCAGCAAATTTATAAGGATCTGAAGAATATTTTGTAAGTATGTGATGAATGCAATATCCAGATTGAGAAGAAATATAGTTATTAGTATCTTATTACAAATCTCTTGACATAGAATAGAGGACAATGCTTTTATATTTTTTTCAATAAATAGAAATTCTCATTTAAAATAAGTTGTCTATCTTGATTAATTTTATTTTCATATTGCGCTGAGAGACTATAATAATCTTGATGATCAATCAAGTTATAATTAGTCTTTGATTTATAATATTCATCTTGGATCGTTTGGTAATCATCCTCATTAGTCTTGGAGACTTTCTGATTAAAAAATTTTAATAAATTTTCAAAAGCAATGGTATCCTTTAAGGTTTCTTGAAAAGAAGCACTCCCTATATAATCACCACCTTTTTGAATCGTATCGAAAAAGTTAAATAAACTATCTGTTTCCGATCTACTCAGGAAAAACAAAACACCTTCTATGAGTATAAAGCTAGACTTTTTCCCTTTGATGGAATCAATTTTTGACTCTAATTTGTCCCTATAATCAGTACTAAAATCAACGCCTACAAAATAAATAGTTCTTTTAGGAAGTATTCCCCTGCGCTGAAAATCTTTAACTTTTTCCCTTTTGTAATCAACTATTTCTGGTTTGTCAATTTCTATATGAATCATATCTTTCTCCAGAAGAAATGGATACATACTAAAACCACTTCCGAAGTTGATCAGAACCTCTATCTCTTCAGACCCTACAAGATTTCTGACGGTATCCAAAAAATACCTATTTCTTAAACAATGAGTATAAGTTTCTTCAGAAGAAACCTGATCAAGGTATTCCTCAATCCATTTTTCCGTTTTTTGATTTTTCCATAGCTTAGCAAAGTTATCTTGGCTTAAGCGCTCATCGAAAGCTCTGAAGGCTGATGTCACAAATGCTGTTTCGTGTATAACTATATTTTTTTCTTTTCTCATTTTATTTTAAACTTCCTGTAATATCTAGACTCCCGCGTGACCACCCGATATTGTTATTTTAAGTATAAAAATTAAAAACAAAAAATCTTGATTTTTGTATTTTCTTCATAACAAAATTATAGAATAATCAGGAAATAATTTGATAATCATCAATATTATCCTACATTCTTTCCTGTCTGAATATTTTTCATTTCGATAAAGTCATCTAGTTTCTGAATTTCAGAAACAGCAAAATCTTCATCGATATGAGTAAAATTTTGATACCAATCACTCATTAACTCCTCCTTATTAAATAAATCGGCACCTTTGTACTTAGATGCCAATTCCACATGTTTTGCAGCAGGAATATACAAATTTAATTTTGCTAGAACACTATCAATTTCTTTGCTATTTTTGTAAAATTGAGGATTAAAATAATCAACTAACATATCCCAAATTGGACTATTAGGTAAAGGGTATAATCTGGAAACTTCAATGGAAGAAAACTCAACTAACTCCATTATTTCTTTAATATGATTAGTTGTTCTTTTTACCGTCGAAAAGGTCTCTCCGGCGGCTCCTAGCATAAATGATCCATGTACAGACATATCAGCTTTACTTAACAACTTTAAGGCATCAATATTGGTTTTATCTGTGGTTTTATTTTTTCTTTGAGCTTCTAAAATATCAGCGTCTCCTGAATCTAATCCAATATTTACCCGTCTTACTCCTAATTCTCTAAATTTATTTACATTATCCCGCGCTAATAATCCAAGAGTTCTTGCATAAATCATAAATTCTATATTACCATTCTCTATTTTACGTCTTACATAAGCTGGCATGGTATCGAGTAAAGATTTAATATATCTGGGGCTAGCAGTAAAACTGTCATATACTTCAAAAAATAGATTAATATTATATTTATCATGATAGCGAGTAACAGTTTCCCAAAATTGTACTGGATCCCCTGTTGTTACCCTTAAATCTGCAATACTACAGTAAGAGCAACGTAATTTATTTTCGCAGCCTCTTGCATTATTTATAGTAACTACATTCACCTCTTCTCCATGAAGATGACCATGTTGGGAGTAATACTTCTTCGAATACTTAGCAAGATCATTTTTGATGAAATCAAGGTTTGGAACAGTATTTTTATCTTTTAAAGAATACTGTTTAACAGGGTTGATAAATACCTCACCATTATTCCAATAAGCCAACGAGTCTACTTCCTGAACAGACGTTTTTTGAATAATACATGAAACTAAGTCTGAAAATGGCTTTTCAGCAACATCATTGGTTATAACATAATCAATCTCAGAACGGTTACTCAAAATTTCTTTTGGAAAAAAAATAGCGTGATCGTTCCCTAATACAACAATCGCACCTCTTTGCTTCGCAAAGGATGCTATTTTCAATCCTTCTCCGTAGGTAGGGGTTAGCACAGATATTCCTACTATCGAAGGTTCAAATCTTACTATCTTTTGCTTAATTTCTGATATAGTTTTTATTCCTCCATCTATTACTTCAACGTTAATTAACTCACCAAAATCTTCTTCTAAACGAGTTGCTAGTTGCACGATTCCAATATGAGGAAATAAGGAATAATTTGCATTTTCAAGCGAGTTATCTGTTTCATTAGGACTATTTATAAGAAGAATATTCATGGCAATGATTTTTTATCATACTGTTTTACCCGATTGGTTATCTCGGAGTCAGGTTTAATAAAGACCATTTTTAGCTTATATGATTAATGTAAAGTGCATTATCTTAGGTGTAAAAAAGGTTTATTAGTATATTTATCATAACCTATTAATTATTGTTAAAAGTAACTTCATTTTAGCGAAACCGAAGAAAACTAAACCACATAAAATATGTGGTAAAGCCACGTTTTTGATAGTATTACTTTATAGGATTTCAAGCAATTAACACTGTATTTAACTGGCTCTAATACAGACACTGTTAGTTTTAGAAAATTAAATTCCGTCTTATTAATAGATATTTATAAAACTTTATCCATGTTGTGGTAATAAACACTAGTCTTCTTCACATTCATAGTTTTCTTCTTTCTTTCATACTAAAGTTTTTTGGAATATAACAAAACTTCCGTGTGACATTTAAAATCAAAATCCCTAATAAATAATAGCCCTCTTAGAATCAGATTTTTAAAAAGTCGATGTAATAGTACTTTTTTCCAAAACCTAATAAATCAGTACGAAAAAGAAAACGCAAATCTATATCGGTGAAACTCCACTCGGCATTAAGTATTGATTGTTGTTTCCTTTTTTATCGATGATAAAAAATATTCCGGTCACTTGTGGGTCTCCAATCGTAATAAAATACCACTGTTCTGGTTCGAACTCTATTGGGCAGGTTGATAATCGTTCCAAGCCAACACCCAAAGGGAGTCGCTTTTTTCCGTTAATAATTTCTCTTCTTAAACCTTTATGTAAGTATTGAAAAACAACTGTATTTTCAATCCACCAATATTTTCCTTTTTCGCTAAACGTAATTCTATCTGGTGGCTCTGGTGGTCGCCCTTGCGGATGGTCAATTATACAGCTTGCAACATAATTTACTGTATATTTAGCAGGCAATCCATTTCCTCCGATAGAGTCCACAGTGATTTTTTCAATGGTCATCCCGTTTATAAAATCTTTATTGGTCGAGATATAGTTTTCGGTAATTTCAATTTTTGGGGGCTGCAAGGATGTAAAAAACTGGTATTGTTTTGGCCCCTATAAAACAAGAGAATTATTCTAGATTTCAAAAATTAATTAAGCGGTTTGTTTTTTCGTTAAAATCAGGTGTTTGTCCTGGTTCCATTTTTCCATCGGTGTAATTCTTCCCAGTAGCCCATGCAGCCTATCATTGTTGTAAAAAATAACATACCTTTTTAATATCTGCTCAATTTCTCCAAAGGTTCTGTAATCAAATCTAGTGAATACTTCTTTTTTTAGTATTCCATGATAGGCTTCTATATGCGCATTTTCTTCCGGTGTGGCTACATGTGTAAATTCCTGATCAACCCCAATGAGACCTAAGTATTCACGTACATTGCTGGCTATAAACTGGCTTCCATTATCACTTCTAATAACCACACTTTCAGGATACTGATAGCTTTCAAATAACTCAGAGAGAAGGGCTATGACCTGGGCCTGTTTTATGGTGAAAGAAAAATAGTCTTTCAAGATTCTACGGGTATGCACATCGATCACAGAGAGCAAATAAGCATTTTTACCAGCACTTGGGATCCAAACCATCTTGATATCCATTTCTAAACATTCTAAGGGCCTGGAGGTCTTTACTTTCCGGAATTTTACAAATTTACGGCCAGCACCACTTCGGTTGATCCGGTTTTCCAGTTTTAGCATTCCGGCTGTTTTCATAATCCTGTATAGTTTCTTATGGTTGATAAGGAACCCGTCTCTCTTCAAATAGGAAGTCATAAGTCGATACCCACAATCAATGAATTCATGTCCCAGAAGCCTTTTAACTGCATCTAATACAACGGGTTGTTCTACCCAACCTTCGGACTTGTTATAGGTTAATTTAGAGGGCTTATTACCCTTTCTACCATTGCTGGGTTTTCTATAATAACTACTGGGGACCATCCCAACCATCTGTATGATCCTGGTCTTACTGCACTTGTGCTTTTTAAAGATAAAGTCTACTAGATCTTTCTTGGATCGGATGTCCCAAACTTTTTTTTTAAGAGTTCCCGTTGCACTTCAAGTTCTATTTCTTTATTTCCTAGCAGTTTACGAAGAACCCTGTTCTCTTCCTCCACTTGTTTGAACTCTTTGCTTTTGGTATCATAGTTTACTTTTAAGCCGTCTTCTCCTTTATGGTCAAACTTCTTCTTCCAACTATAAAAAGTCCCTGTACTAACACTGTATTTCCTACAGGCTTCAACAACTCCAATCTCTTCTGCGGATGCTAATATCTCTAACTTCTCCGATAAGCTCCATCTCTTGTATTTCATATTTCAAAGGTATAAATTGAAATTTAAAATATCACTCCGATCTTATTGGGGGCTAAATTAGAAATGAATGAATATTCCAATCAAA
>Ga0208014_1000451_pt1 | contig 16776 bp, 7 predicted proteins | sample 25_taG_FD_184099 | JGI IMG/M metagenome (GOLD analysis project Ga0208014, IMG submission 184099) | Marine viral communities from Cariaco Basin, Caribbean Sea - 25_WHOI_OMZ (SPAdes) (version 2) | ecosystem: Environmental > Aquatic > Marine > Oceanic | place: Caribbean Sea: Cariaco Basin...
ATGGTTACATCAAACTACAAGTGCCTGCAGGCAAAGCAAATCCTTCACCACCGATTGGTCCAGCATTGGGTCAAAAAGGCGTGAACATCATGGCGTTCTGTAAAGAATTTAACGCTGCGACCTCAAACCAAGAGCCGGGTCTACCGATTCCTACTGAGATCACTGTATACAGCGATAAGTCTTTTACCTTCATCATGAAGTCGCCACCAGCTGCATACTTACTACGTAAGGCTGCTGGTATCGCTAAAGGTTCTGGTACACCAAACACCGCTAAAGTCGGTAAAGTGGACCGTGCTCAGTTAGAAGAGATCGTTAAGACTAAAGATGCAGATTTAACTGCTGCTGGTCTTGATGCTGCTGTCCGTACCATCGCTGGTACTGCACGTTCAATGGGTATTACCGTGGAGGGTGTGTAAATGAGCAAACTTACTAAGCGTCAAAAGTTAATCGCTGAGCGTGTAGAAAACGAAAAATTATACACTCTTGAAGAAGCGGTTCAAATCTTAAACGATTTGCCAGCTCTTAAATTCAAAGAGTCTATCGACATCGCAGTAAACTTGGGTGTTGACCCACGTAAATCTGACCAAGTCGTTCGTGGTGCTACCAACCTACCTGCTGGTACTGGTAAAACCAAACGCGTTGCTGTATTTGCTCAAGGCGCTGCTGCTGAAGCCGCCAAAGAAGCTGGTGCTGACATCGTTGGTTTTGAAGACCTAGCAGAACAAATCAAAGCCGGTAACATGGACTTTGACGTCGTTATCGCGGCTCCTGATGCAATGCGTGTTGTTGGTCAATTAGGTACTATCCTAGGTCCACGTGGCCTGATGCCTAACCCAAAAGTTGGTACAGTAACGCCTAACGTTGCTGAAGCTGTAACTAACGCTAAAGCGGGTCAAGCACAGTATCGTGTTGATAAAGCGGGTATTATCCATACCACTATCGGTCAAGTTGGTTTCACTGCTGAGCAAGTTATCCAAAACGCTCAAGCACTAATCACAGATCTAAAGCGTGCTAAACCTGCTACTTCTAAAGGTACTTTCATTAAGAAAATTACCTTGTCTAGCACTATGGGCCCAGGTATCACTATTGATCCTGTTCCATATCGCACAGCGAAATAATTAAACGTCTGCCTTTATTTGACGATTTCAAATAAAGGTCGCAAAAATATTTTAAAGAATTAGGTCAGCGTAGCAAACGCTATGCTGTCTAAGACCGTAGGTAGAAAGCGGTTTTGCGTTATTATTAATGATTTTCGGATTGCTGATAATAACAACGAGCTGCTTTTGTTAATCGACGACAGATGAAAATCTTAGTTGTCCTACGCAGACGGTGACCCACCCAGTTGTTGATAAGAGCCGATAGGCTAGTACCTGTATTAAAAATTAATATAAGCGCTAGGCTATCACTTGATGTCATTCTGATAACGGTGCCGTAATCAGTCGTTATGAGTGAATTCTTCATAGAATTTATAAATAACGTATCGTATCAAGTCAGTCTTAGTATGAATTAGATTGATTAGATTAAAGGAGTCAACTTATGGCATTAACGCTAGAGCAAAAACAACAAGTTGTGGCTGAAGTGTCTGAAGTTGCTGCTAATGCTTACTCAGCAGTAGCTGCCGAATATCATGGTATTGGTGTTGCAAAGCTTACTAAGCTACGCGAACAAGCCCGTGAGAAAGGCGTCGTTTTGAAAGTGGTAAAAAACACCCTAGCAAAACGCGCGTTTGAAGGCACTAAGTTTGAGAGCATGTCAGACCGTATGACTGGTCCACTACTTTTGGCTTTCTCTATGGAAGATTTGGGATCTGCTGCTCGAGTTGTTTTCGAGTTCAGTAAAGATAACAAAGCTTTAGAGACCAAATTGGTATCAGTCGGTGGTGAAGTTTATGGTCCAGAAGAGCTAGAGCGCGTATCGAAGCTACCAACTCGCGACGAAGCAATCTCTATCCTAATGGCTACTATGAACGCACCAGTTACCAAGCTTGTTCAAACTATGAACGCTGTTCCTAGTAAGCTTGTTCGCACGGTAGCAGCAATCAAAGACGCAAAAGAAGCTGCTTAATTGCTTGTTTTAACGTAACTTTGACATCGCCGATTGCACTTTATTGCCAACACTATTTGAAAATTTGGCAAGCAATCCAAGCGATATTAAAACCAACTAAATTTTATCAGATAACGGAGAGTTCTCATGGCACTATCTAAAGATGATGTGTTAAACGCAATCGCTGAAATGTCAGTAATGGATATCGTTGAATTAATCAGCGCTATGGAAGAAAAATTCGGCGTAACAGCTGCTGTTGCTGCTGCTGCACCTGCTGCTGCTGGTCCTGCTGCTGCTGCTGAAGAAAAAGACGAGTTTGACGTAGTTCTTGCCAGCTTTGGCGAGAAGAAAGTTGGCGTAATTAAAGCCGTACGTGAAGCTACTGGTCTTGGCTTGAAAGAAGCGAAAGATTTGGTTGAAAGCGCTCCAGCTCCAATCAAAGAAGGCGTAAACAAAGCTGAAGCTGAAGAGTTGAAAAAGAAACTTGAAGAAGCTGGTGCAACTGTTGAACTAAAATAAGCTGAGCTTATCTTAGTGTTGTACAAAAAAAGCTGGTAATGCCTTGCATTGCCAGCTTTTTTTTATTATAATTCGTAGCTTGACCTTTTGTGTCTGCCAACATACGCATGCAACATCACGGTGGATACCCATCAAAAGGACAGACGATATACATGCAAGTACACTTAGTAGTTATTGAAATCAGTTAATATAAGCTAAACGTCGATCGATGTTTGGCATTTTTTTGTGTCTGCATGCTTTCCCATTAACGCTATAGTTTATACTGATTCTAAAAGTCATTGTTTCTAAAAGTTATAGTTACCCCAGTTACCATTAATTCCGAAAAGTTATAAATATTCGATTATCCATTTAGCATGGTTTTACTGTCAGTAAGTAGGCTCGTAGACGGTAGATATCAGCGACGATATTACTTATGATTGTAGCGGGTGAGTCGTTTGCTGTGTAGTATTAAAAAGCAGCATTAAATAGCATGAAATTGAACTTAATACGCAACACCCTTGTTTTAGATATCGACAACGCCTTAAAGGTATCAATAACACTTTAAGTGAATTTATAAAGAGAATCAATGGTATTTAAAGACCAGTGTTTGGCCTTAAGTACTATAGAGTGTAGGGCATTGAAATTTGCAATGTCAGCACCCATATAGGCATGTTTAGATGCCAATTTTACGCTTAAATAAGCTGGCTTAATCATGCACTATACGCGTGAATTAATCATCAGTCATTAAATGAGCATGAATAACCGTTTTATATTATCGTTTACGTCGCTAAGTTTGCATAGTATTAATATCAACTAATATAGATGCACGCTGGCCACGCTTTCAATTTGTTTCCACGTTTACTGTAAGGACTCTCGATGGCATATTCTTATACTGAAAAAAAGCGTATTCGCAAAAGTTTTGCTGAATTGCCTACTGTGATGGACATTCCCTATTTGTTGTCTATCCAAGTAGATTCTTATGAGCAATTTTTGCAAGAGCATAAAAAGCCAAAAGCTCGTGAGAATACTGGTTTGCAAGCTGCGTATTCCTCTATTTTCCCAATTGAGAGTCACTCTGGTAATGCTGAGTTACAATTCGTTGAATATTATTTAGGTACGCCTGAATTTGATGAGCGTGAGTGTATCTTACGCGGCTCGACCTTTGCTGCGCCGATGCGTGTCAAAATTCGCCTAATCATCAAAGACAAAGACAGCAAAGATAAAGACAGCAAAGCGGCAATCAAAGATATCCGTGAGCAAAGCGTCTATATGGGCGAGATGCCATTGATGACTGCTAACGGTACTTTTATTATTAATGGTACTGAACGTGTAATCGTATCACAGCTGCATCGTTCACCGGGCGTATTCTTTGACCATGATAAAGGTAAGTCGCATTCAAGTGGTAAGGTGCTTTATAACGCCCGTATCATTCCTTACCGTGGTTCATGGTTAGACTTTGAATTTGATGCCAAAGATTTGGTTTTTGCTCGTATTGACCGTCGTCGTAAGCTGCTTGCTTCTATCATCCTACGCGCTTTAGGTTTAAGCACGTCTGAAATCTTAGATTTGTTCTTTGATAAAGTGGCGGTTTATAAAGGTGAAGAGCAGTTTGAGATTGATCTGGTAGCTGACCGCTTACGTGGCGAGATGGCGCAGTTCGACATTGTGACGCCTGAAGGTGAAGTGGTTGTCGAGCAGGGCAAACGTATTAATGCTCGCCGTATCCGTCAGCTTGAAGAAGCGGGTATGACCAAAATCTCTATCCCTGATGAATACTTATATGAGCGTATTTTAGCGGAAGACATCGTTGTTAATGACGAAGTTATCGCTAAAGCCAATACGCTGATTGACCATGAATTATTGGTTAAATTAAGTGCGTTTGAAGCCAGTGAGTCTATCAAAGAATTCAGCATTCTGTTCACCAACGATATCGACCAAGGCAGTTATATTGCCGATACGCTACGTGCAGACAGCACCTCAAGCCGTGAAGAAGCTTTGATTGAGATTTATAAAGTCATGCGCCCAGGTGAGCCACCAACGGTGGAAACCGCTGAGAAGCTGTTTGAAAGCATGTTCTTTAACCCTGATCGTTATGACTTATCGAATGTCGGTCGTATGAAGTTTAACCGTCGTTTGGGTCTAGAGTTTGAAGATACTGATGACGCTGATATTCAACGCGGTCGTAGCGTTTTGACCAATGATGATATCGTTAACGTCCTAAAAGAATTGATTGAAATTCGTAATGGTCGCGGCGAAGTCGATGATATTGACCATTTAGGTAACCGCCGTATTCGTTCGGTAGGCGAGATGGCAGAAAACCAATTCCGTGTTGGCCTAGTACGTGTTGAGCGTGCGGTTAAAGAGCGTTTAAGCTCAGCGGAATCTGATAACTTGTCACCACAAGATTTGATTAACTCAAAGCCAGTAGCGGCTGCGGTTAAAGAATTCTTTGGTTCAAGCCAGTTGTCACAGTTTATGGATCAGAACAATCCATTGTCAGAAGTGACGCATAAACGCCGTGTATCAGCATTAGGACCCGGTGGTCTGACCCGTGAACGTGCAGGCTTTGAAGTACGTGACGTACATGATACCCATTATGGCCGTGTATGTCCGATTGAAACTCCTGAAGGTCCAAACATTGGTTTGATTAACTCACTAGCAACCTTTGCTAAAACCAACAGCTTTGGCTTCTTAGAAACGCCATATCGCCGTGTGGTTGACGGTAAAGTAACAGACGTTATTGAGTATCTATCAGCGATTGAAGAAGTTGGTACTGTTATTGCACAGGCTGATTCACCAGTAACCGCAGAAGGCGCGTTATCTGATGAGATGGTCAGTGTGCGTAGCTATGGTGAATTCGTCCGTATGCCGCCAGAAAAAGTGACGCATATGGATGTGTCACCAAGTCAGGTGGTATCGGTCGCTGCTGGTTTGATTCCATTCCTTGAGCATGATGATGCTAACCGTGCCTTGATGGGTTCGAACATGCAACGTCAGGCGGTTCCTACGCTACGTGCTGATAAGCCGTTAGTAGGTACAGGTATGGAGCGTCACGTTGCTCGTGACTCTGGTGTTTGTGTGATCGCTAAGCGTGGCGGTGTAATCGAAGACGTTGATGCCTCACGTGTTGTGGTCCGTGTTAATGAAGATGAGATGGTCGCTGGTGAAGCGGGTATTGATATCTATAACTTAGTTAAATATACGCGTTCTAACCAAAACACTTGTATCAACCAACGTATTATTGTTAACCAAGGCGACGAGATTGCTGTGGGTGATATCTTGGCTGATGGTCCTTCAACGGATCTTGGTGAGCTTGCACTGGGTCAGAACATTCGCATCGCATTTATGCCTTGGAATGGTTACAACTTCGAAGATTCGATTTTGCTATCTGAAAAAGTGGTGAAAGAAGATCGTTTCACGACCATTCATATTCAAGAATTGACTTGTGTGGCACGTGATACCAAGCTTGGAACAGAAGAAATTACTGCTGATATTCCAAACGTTGGTGAAGCGGCGCTATCAAGCCTTGATGAAGCAGGTATCGTTTATATCGGTGCTGAAGTAGATGCGGGTGATATCTTAGTTGGTAAAGTCACGCCAAAAGGTGAGACGCAACTAACGCCAGAAGAGAAACTACTACGGGCTATCTTTGGTGAAAAGGCTGCTGATGTTAAAGATACGTCGCTACGTGTTCCAACATCAAGCAAAGGTACGGTTATTGACGTGCAAGTCTTTACCCGTGACGGCGTTGAAAAAGATGCGCGTGCAAAAGCGATTGAAAAATCACAGCTTGATAGCTACCGTAAAGATTTAAAAGAAGAGCTACGCATCTTTGAAGAAGCAGCTCGTGGTCGTATCGCAAGCTTGCTTGACGGTCAAAAAGTCAGTGGCGGTTCTGGTCTAAAAGCCGGTACAGTGATGGCATTGGCTGATATGAAAGACATGAGCCTTGAGACTTTGCTTGATATCCAACCGGTTGAAGAAGAAATCTCTGAGCGTCTAACGCAAATCGCTGATTACTTGGTCGATAAGCAAAAAGACATCGATGTTAAATTTGCCGAGAAAAAACGCAAATTGACCGCTGGTGATGACTTACAACATGGCGTACAAAAAATCGTTAAAGTATATCTAGCGGTTAAGCGTCGTATTCAGCCTGGTGATAAAATGGCTGGTCGTCATGGTAACAAAGGTGTGGTATCGCGCATTATGCCGGTTGAAGACATGCCTTATGACGAACATGGTAATACCGTTGATATCGTCTTGAACCCACTCGGTGTACCATCGCGTATGAACATCGGTCAGGTTCTAGAGACTCACTTAGGTATGGCAGCAAAAGGCTTGGGCGAAAAGATTGATGGTATGCTCAAAGCACAAGCAGCGATTAAAGATTTGCGTGATTTCTTAGACCAAATCTATAACAAAGTGGGCGGCGAGCAAGTGGATCTTGATAGCTTAAGTGATGATGACATCATGGCGCTAGCGGACAACTTACGCGGCGGTGTACCGATGGGTACCGCAGTATTTGATGGTGCTCATGAGCATCAAGTCAAAGACTTGCTAGAGCTTGCTGGTATGGCGCGTGATGGTCAGCAGACCTTGTATGACGGTCGTACTGGTCAGAAGTTTGACCGCCAAGTAACGGTCGGTTATATGTATATGCTGAAACTTAACCACTTGGTTGATGACAAAATGCATGCGCGTTCTACTGGTTCTTACTCACTAGTAACGCAGCAGCCGCTCGGTGGTAAAGCACAGTTTGGTGGTCAGCGCTTCGGTGAGATGGAAGTCTGGGCACTAGAAGCATATGGCGCGACTTATACCTTGCAAGAGATGCTGACGGTGAAGTCGGATGACGTTGAAGGCCGTACCCGTATGTACAAAAACATCGTCGATGGTGAGCAATATATGGATCCAGGTATGCCTGAATCGTTTAACGTGTTGACCAAAGAAATCAAATCACTGGGTATCAATATTGAGTTAAAGCAAACCCATTAAGCACGGCTGACTGAAGCTACCTTTAACATAGCTTTAGTTAATTATTATCCTTAGTGGTCAATCTAGAAGCAGTACGCGCATAGCTGCTGCTTTTAGTGATTTGTCTCAACCCTATTCATTGCCTTCATTCATCTTAGCCGCGCTCCTAGCACGCTGTCAGATGATTATAAAGATAACGGAGAAGCAACTTGAAAGATTTACTCGATATCATGCAAAGCCCTACCGGCAACGGTAACCAAGAGTTTGATAGTATTCAAATTACCTTAGCCTCACCTGACGTGATCAAATCATGGTCACATGGTGAAGTTAAAAAACCAGAAACGATTAACTATCGTACGTTTAAGCCTGAGCGTGATGGTCTGTTCTGTGCCAAAATCTTTGGTCCAGTAAAAGACTTTGAGTGTTTATGTGGTAAGTACAAGCGCCGTAAGTTCCAAGGCGTTATTTGTGAAAAATGTGGCGTTGAAGTCACGACCGCTAAAGTACGTCGCGATCGCATGGGTCATATTGATCTTGCGAGCCCTGTTGCGCATATTTGGTTCTTAAAATCATTACCAAGCCGCATCGGTCTATTGCTAGACATGACGCTTCGTGATATCGAACGCGTCCTATATTTTGAAAGCTATATCGTCACAGAACCTGGTCTGACTTCTTTAGAGAAGTATCAGCTGCTTGATGATGAAGATTATTATAAAGCGCTTGAAGAGTTTGGCGATGAATTCACTGCCAAAATGGGTGCTGAAGCGGTTCAAGACCTATTAAAAGACATCGATTTAGATATCGAGATTGATGAGCTGCGTGAAGCAATTCCGCAAACCGGTTCTGAAACCAAGCTTAAAAAGATGTCTAAGCGTCTTAAGTTATTAGAAGCCTTCCGTGATTCTCATAACAAGCCTGAGTGGATGGTAATGAATATCTTACCAGTACTACCACCAGATTTGCGTCCGCTAGTACCACTAGAAGGTGGCCGTTTTGCGACCTCAGATCTAAACGATTTATATCGCCGCGTGATTAACCGTAACAACCGTCTAAAGCGTCTATTAGAGCTAAGCGCCCCTGATATCATCGTACGTAACGAAAAACGTATGTTGCAAGAATCAGTCGATGCCTTGCTTGATAACGGTCGTCGCGGTCGTGCGATTACCGGTAGTAACAAGCGTCCATTGAAATCTTTGGCAGATATGATCAAAGGTAAGCAAGGTCGTTTCCGTCAAAACTTACTTGGTAAGCGTGTTGACTACTCTGGTCGTTCGGTCATCGTTGTAGGTCCTACGCTACGTCTACATCAGTGTGGTCTACCGAAGAAAATGGCACTTGAATTGTTTAAGCCATTTACTTATAACAAACTATTGTCTCATGGTTTAGCAACGACGATTAAAGCTGCTAAAAAGATGGTAGAGCGTGAAGAGCCACAAGTGTGGGATATGCTGGCCATGGTTATCCGTGAGCATCCAGTACTCTTGAACCGTGCGCCAACGCTTCACCGTTTGGGTCTACAAGCATTTGAGCCAGTATTGATTGAAGGTAAAGCCATTCAGCTGCATCCTCTAGTCTGTACCGCGTTCAACGCCGACTTTGATGGTGACCAAATGGCCGTTCACGTGCCATTGACCCTAGAAGCGCAGCTTGAATCACGTGCATTGATGATGTCGACCAACAATATCTTGTCGCCTGCTAACGGTGATCCAATCATCGTACCATCACAAGACGTTGTATTGGGTCTGTACTATATCAGCCGTTCGTCAATCAATTCTAAAGGCGAGGGCATGATTTTTGCCACCGTTAATGAAGCATTGCGTGCGATTGGTTCAAACGATTTGCATGTAAACGCCAAGATTAAAGTACGTGTGACTGAAACTCATGTCGACGAAGAAGGTAATGAGACTAAAGAAGTCAAGTTACAAGATACCGTCGCTGGTCGTCTACTTATCTGGAACATCATGCCTAAAGGTATGTCGTTCGATGAGTGTAATGAAGAGATGACGAAGAAAAATATCTCTAAATTGATTAACTCTTGCTACCGTAAAGTTGGCGTGAAAGAAAGTGTTATGTTTGCTGACCAATTGATGTACCTTGGTTTTGCTCAAGCAACACTGTCTGGCGTGTCTATCGGTATCGATGATATGGTCATTCCGCCAAGCAAAGTACAAATCATTGAAACCGCAGAAGCGGAAGTTCGCGAGATTGAAGATCAATTCGAGCAAGGTTTTGTGACTGCGGGTGAGCGTTATAACAAAGTTGTCGATATCTGGTCACGTACCAATGATAAAGTCGCGAAAGCGATGATGGACAACTTAGCGACTGATAAAATCATGAATGCTAAAGGTGAAGAGGAAGAGCAGAAATCATTCAACTCTATCTTTATCATGTCAGATTCTGGTGCTCGTGGTAGTGCGGCACAGATTCGTCAGTTGGCAGGTATGCGTGGTTTGATGGCAAAACCGGATGGCTCAATCATTGAGACGCCGATTAAAGCCAACTTCCGTGAAGGTTTGACGGTACTTCAGTACTTTATCTCAACGCATGGTGCCCGTAAAGGTCTTGCGGATACCGCACTGAAAACCGCTAACTCGGGTTACTTGACGCGTCGTTTGGTTGACGTGGCACAAGATTTGGTTATTACCAGTGAAGACTGTGGTACTGAACAAGGCTTGCTCATGAAGCCGCACATTCAAGGTGGTGAAATCATTGAGAAGCTCGGTGAGCTAGTACTTGGCCGTGTGACCGCTCGTGATGTAACGTATAACGATGATGCTGATAAAGTATTGATTCCAGCGGGTACATTAATCGATGAGCATTGGGTAAATGTGCTGGATAATAACGCGATTGATGATATCTGGGTACGTTCAGTTATTACTTGTGATATCGAACATGGCGTTTGTTCACAGTGTTATGGTCGTGACCTTGCCCGTGGTCATAAAGTCAATATCGGCGAGTCAGTCGGTGTTATGGCAGCGCAGTCTATCGGTGAACCTGGTACTCAGTTAACGATGCGTACTTTCCACGTTGGTGGGGCAGCAAGTTCTGCTTCTGTGGACAACAGCATTTCAGCACGTAATGCTGGTCAAGTGCACTTTGAGAACATGAAAACAGTGCAACATACCGATGGTCATTTGGTTATCGTGTCGCGTTCAGCTGAACTGGCATTGACTGATGAGCTTGGCCGTGAGCGTGAGCGCTATAAAGTTCCTTATGGTTCAAGCGTGCTTGTGAAAAACGAAGAGCAAGTTGAAGGCGGTCAGACTATCGCTAAATGGGATCCGCACACGCATCCAATTATCACAGAATTTGCTGGTACTGCACGCTTCAGTGACATCACTGATGGTATGACAGCGACGGTAAAAGTTGATGATGCAACCGGTATGAGCTCGTTTGAAATTCTAGCGACTCGTGACCGTTCAAGCTCAGCCAAAGACTTACGTCCGGCGATTATCTTGAACACTGACGAAGGTAAAGAAGTGGTTTACTTCTTACCAGCTGAAACCATCATTCGCGTTAGCGACGGTGAAAAAGTAGCAGCCGGTTCGATCCTAGGTCGTGTACCACAAGCATCATCAGGTACTAAAGATATTACCGGTGGTCTACCACGTGTTGCTGACTTATTTGAAGCACGTCGTCCGAAAGATCATGCCATCATGGCAGAGATGTCGGGTGTAGTAAGCTTCGGTAAAGAAACCAAAGGTAAAAACCGCTTCATTATCACCAATGAAGATGGTGAGATTCATGAAGAGCTGATCCCGAAATGGCGTCAAATCAACGTCTTCGAAAACGAGACGGTTGCTCGTGGTGAGGTTATCGCTGATGGTCCACAAAACCCGCACGATATCCTACGTCTGAAAGGACAAACCGCGCTTGCTGACTATATCGTTAACGAAGTACAGGACGTATACCGCTTGCAGGGCGTAAAAATCAACGATAAGCACATCGAAGTTATCATTCGTCAGATGCTGCGTAAAGTTGAAGTAACGGACGGCGGCGATTCAAGCCACTTTAAAGGCGATCAAGTTGAATATGCTGATATCAAAGCCTTGAATGCTAAACTAGAAGCGGAAGATAAATTCCCAGTACAGTATGAGCGTCAATTACTTGGTATTACCAAAGCAAGTCTGGCAACAGAAAGCTTTATCTCAGCGGCGTCGTTCCAGGAAACCACTCGTGTTCTAACTGCGGCTGCCGTAACTGGTAAAGTGGATGAGCTACGTGGTCTGAAAGAAAACGTTGTTGTTGGTCGCTTGATTCCTGCCGGTACTGGTCTTGCTTATCATAAAGCCCGTAAAGAAAAAGCGGAGCAAAAACTGCAAGATAAAGACTTGAATGCAGCGTTTGATATGACAGCCAGCACTGATAGCAAAGACTTTGCAAGCTTTGATGAAGCGTTTGCCCAAGAGCTTAACCAAGGCAATCACTAATCTAAATAACGCTTAGTTGTTTCCTTAATAAAAAAGCCAGCCTAAGTTGCTGGCTTTTTTGTGGCTTAAAGAAAATAAATCAGGTAAATTATTTGTTTAGAATGTGACTTCAGAAAATAGTACACTGCTATATAGATGGTTTTTTGATGTTTCTAAATATATGTTTCTAAATAAATGTCTTAATCGCAAAACAAAGCTTATTAAGCAATTTTACTTATTCACGTAAAAGCTGTTTAAAAGACCTATTATTATAATCGTAATACCTATTAAACAAATCATTCACTAAATAACAAGGATAGGCGCATGGCAGGTAAGACTCGCGTTGCCAAATACCAAGCTGACCGTACCAATCAAAAGCTGTATTTTTGTCGTTTGGCTTGTCAGGCGGCAGCTACTACTAACGATAAACAGCTCTATCAAGCCCATTGTGAAACGGCTATTTTTCACCTATATGGGACATATCTTGCTTTTGTACAAGAACTTGGGCATTTTTATGGTTTAAGTATGACAGCGCCAACCTTAGCAGATATTGAAGAAGCACTAAGCGCCCGTACCCAAGTTTCGCCTGAAGTGCAGCGCTTACAACAATTACAGCAACAAGGATTTTTAGCCAATATAGAGCATGCTTATCAGCGCTGTTTGTACGCGGTATTGCCTGATAATGTTATAGATGAGAAGACGGTTAATGAGATAAAAGAAGCGCCTGATTTGATTGTAAATGTTGTGACGTTATCGAATCAGTGGTTGCCAGACGAAGCAACCATACGTGAATGGCGTCAGCAGTTTGCGGAGCTGATTGAGCAGCTACGTGCTGGTATGGTAGAGTTTTAATATCATCAGCCGCTTTTCAAATCAATTCCCTTTAAGCTTATAAATTCGCCTTAACTTCAAATACAGGCTCTAAAAGCGCAAAAAAAAGGTCTTGCGCAGGAGACTGAGCAAGACCTTTTTTATGAAACTATTAACCAGAATAGTGGTTTATTTATTCTGGTATCGGCGGCATACGCGCAACTGGCGTTGCTGATAAAGGTTTGTTTTGAGGATTGCTGTCATCAGTACGACTTGGCTTCGGTTTCTCAGGAGCTGGTCGATTTTGAATTTGCTCTTCAATTGGTTCAGGAGCAGGGGGCTTACGTTGCTGGGTGGTGGTTTTAACGGGTTTTGCTGATTTACCCTCATCGGCAGTATCGTCTTCAAGCTCGGCAGCACCTTCATCCATCATTTCTATAATGCTCTGCTTTTGCTTTTTTGATTTGGCACGGTTATTAATAGAGACCCATTGATGAGGGGTGTCTTTTAATTGGGCTTTCATAAAGTCCATCCAAACCGGCAGCGCTGCTACGCCGCCATATTCACGGCGACCTAGCGTTGATGGCTGATCAAAGCCCATCCATACAACTGTGGCATTGGTAGGATGAAACCCTGCAAACCAAGCATCTTTCGCTTCATTGGTCGTTCCGGTCTTACCGCCAATATCATCACGTCCTAAGGCTCTTGCTTTCACAGCCGTACCGCGCTGGACAACATCGCGTAAGATATCTGCCATCTCAAAAGCAACTCTAGGTTTTAAAATACGCGGTGCTTGTTCAGCACGTACGTACTGTACCACCGGCGCTTTGAGGCGATCTGAATATGGGCTTGCATCATAAATATCTAAATCAAGCGCTTTATCATCTTTTGCTATCTTGTCGTTATTTTCTTCTTTTAGCTCAGCGTCTTTTTTATCTGTCGCATTGTCTTTAGCACTAATGCTTTCATCTTTAGCAGCAGCTTTATTCTCTGCTTCTATTTTTTCTTCATAATCTTTGATAAGCTTTTTATTGACAGCGTCAAGCTGCTCATTAAAGCATAAGGCGCAAGCTTGCTGCGGGTTGGCTTGAAACAGCAGCTTATTATCATAGTTATAAATTTGTTCGATAAAATAAGGCTGGATACGATGTCCGCCATTAGCAAAGGTGGCATAAGCCGTGGCCATTTGTAATGGCGTTGCCTGACCGGCGCCCAATGCTAATGATAAAGTTGTAGGCAGCTTTTCTTTATCAAGGCCAAATTCGTCTAACAAATTGCGCGCATCAGAGATACCAATTGCTTGCAGCAAACGGATAGAGACTAAGTTACGAGATAGATAAAGGCCACGGCGTAAGGTGATATCACCTAAAAAACGTTGGTCGGAATTCTTAGGTTTCCAGTCACCTACTTGAATAGGGCGATCTGAAACAATACTGTCTGGACGATAGCCTTTTTCTAAAGCAGTGGTATAAACCAGTGGCTTAATCGTCGAACCTGGTTGACGCCAGCCTTGTAGCGCACGGTTGAACTTACTATGGTTAAAGTCGAATCCACCTACCAAGGCTCGAACGGCACCCGTTTCAGGATTTAGAGAAACCAAGCTGCCCTGTACTTCAGGTATTTGTCCCAATTGCCAATTGCCATTGGTCGTCGGTATCAGGCGCACGATATCATTTTTGCTAACAATCTGACTGGCATTACTCGGAAAGTAGCCGATGCGATCGGCAGAGATATATTTGCGCGCCCAGCTCATACCAGACCAGTTAACTGTTACATTCTCACCAGAGGGCATGGTTGCTTCAAAACTGCGAGCATTGACCTTGGTCACTTTGGCCGGAGACATATTGCTATAACGACGGAATTTTTCCAGCGGTTCGCCATTTGCTTCAGCGCCGCGCCAGCCATGACGGTGCTCATAAGCCACCAAACCTGTTAGTATCGCTGATTCTGCTGCTTTTTGTGCTTCGCTATCAACGGTCAAACGCACGCGCCAGCCACCATGCATCACTTGCTCACCATAGCGGTTGACCAAGGCAGAACGCGTCATCTCTGCCAAATACGGCATATTGACGTCAAGTTTTTCTTGATAAAGATTGATACCAATTGGGGCGTTAATGGCTTCGTCGTGCTGAGCCTTATTAATATAGCCAAGCTCATGCATACGTCCAATAATCCAATTACGGCGGGTGAGGGCGCGACTTGGATTGGCAACCGGGTTGTATTTAGAAGGGGCTTTTGGCAGACCTGCGAGCATGGCCATTTCGGCAACGGTGAGGTTTTCTAGAGATTTACTATAATATTTTTTGGCAGCGGCGCGAATACCATAAGCGCCTTCGCCTAAATAAATTTTATTGACATATAAGGTAAGGATGTCATTTTTGCTCAGCTCGTCTTCGATTTTACGGGCCAAAAACAACTCTGTCAGTTTGCGGTTTAGGGTGCGCTCTGAGCTTAAGAAATAGTTTTTGGCAACCTGCATGGTAATAGTAGAGCCACCCGTTTGACTCTCATCATCGGTGACCACTTCGGTCACAGCGCGACCAAGACCTTTAATACTAATCCCGCTATGCTGAAAAAATGACGCATCTTCTGCTGCTAAAAAAGCATGCGTTAAGCCTTTAGGGATCTCTTCAAACGTAACCGGTAGCGATAAACGATTGCCGTACTGACCAATCAGTTTGTCGTCACTACTATATATCTGTAACGGCATCTCTAGATTGGCAGTTTTAATCTCTTGAATGCTTGGCAAGGTTGGCGATAAATACATTGCCATACCGTAAAAGCCAATAGGTACGGCAAGTGCTAAGATTAGCGCTAACGCTAAGCAGGCAATGAAAAGCCCCACCAAAAAGTGAATGAGACGAGCGGTAGCATTTTTTTTGGTCATAAGAAGACTTATCAATTAAAGTTTCAATAGATAGGGCATTATACCTTGAACAAAATAAGCAGGTAATAATAAATGTGTAAGTGTTGCTTAATAAGTAATTTAAATGCTTGAATCTATCTGTTAAGTAAAGTATTGTACTAAATTATTACAAATAACTATCAGATTGTACACTTAACATAAGGTATAGAGTTTGTGAGGCTATTTACTTCTAAGAGTCGACATTTGATTGGCGTGGATATTTGCACCACCTCAGTGAAGTTGGTTGACATACAGCGTCAACAGGGCATATTTCACCTAAAATCTTACGGCATAGAAAGGTTGCCGGAAGGCGTAGTCGTCGACAAACTCATTGTAGACACTGAAGCGGTGGGTAATACAATAGCAAGCTTGGCGCGACGTTGCCAAGCTGCCGGTAGCAACGCCGCTACGGCAGTTTCAGGCTCAGCCGTGATTACCAAAATCATCGATATGGATATGGTGCTTAACGACGTTGAGCGTGAAGCGCAAATCCGCTTGGATGCTGATCAATACGTACCTTATCCATTAGAAGATGTTAATTTGGATTTTGAGGTATTGGGTCCCTCTTTGGTTAATGACAATATGGTGCAGGTACTATTGGCAGCGTCACGGTCGGAAAATGTCGACCAAAGAGTGGATGCGCTGACCTTTGGTGGCTTGCAAACCAAAGTGATGGATATCGAATCGCATGCGATTGAGCGTGCCTTTGGTTTGATGGCAGATAGCCTGCCAAACGTACCAGATTTGGTGGCTGTCGTCGATATTGGTCATAATCAAACCACATTATATATTGCTAAAAATGGCGAGTTTATATATAGTCGTGAACAATTATTTGGTGGTGTGCAGCTTACTGAAGCGATACAAAATCGATACGGATTATCCGCTGAAGAAGCGACGATTAGTAAACGCGAACGTACTTTGCCGGACGATTACTATCCTGATGTGTTGACCCCATTTATAGAAAATACCATTCAACAGATTACTCGATCATTGCAATTCTATTTCTCATCCAGTCAATATACCAGTATTGATCATGTGGTGCTTGCAGGCGGCAGTAGTTCTATTGCAGGACTTGCCGGTATGGCACAGCAAAGATTGGGCGTGCCTGTAAGTATGGCAAATCCGTTCATTAATATG
>Ga0208014_1000452_pt1 | contig 16748 bp, 13 predicted proteins | sample 25_taG_FD_184099 | JGI IMG/M metagenome (GOLD analysis project Ga0208014, IMG submission 184099) | Marine viral communities from Cariaco Basin, Caribbean Sea - 25_WHOI_OMZ (SPAdes) (version 2) | ecosystem: Environmental > Aquatic > Marine > Oceanic | place: Caribbean Sea: Cariaco Basin...
GTATTCATCAAATGGAATTGTTCATTAAATACCCGCATGACGTTCAGCTTGAACTTTTGAAAAAACTCCTTCAGAAAGCAAAAAACACCGAAGTAGGCCTACAGTACGATTTTGCCTCAATAAAAACTTATCAGGAATTTGCAGAAAGGGTACCGTTACAACAGTACGAGGATTTTGAACCTCAAATAGAACGTAGCCGCCGGGGTGAGAACAATATATTTTGGCCTACGCCCATCAAATGGTTTGCAAAATCCAGCGGCACCACCAACGCCAAGAGCAAATTTATCCCGGTTAGTGATGAATCGCTGGAGAACTGTCACTATGCCGCGGGCAAGGATATGTTGTGCATGTACCTCAACAACAACCCCAACTCGCAGTTATTTAGCGGTAAGAGCTTGAGGTTGGGTGGCAGTAAGGAATTGTACAGGCAAAACGGTACCCAGTTTGGCGATCTTTCGGCTATTCTTATAGACAATATGCCTTTTTGGGCAGAATACAGCAGCACCCCAAGCAATGAAATCTCCCTTATGAGCGATTGGGAAGTGAAAATGCCGGCTATAGTAAACGAAACCATCAACGAAAATGTTACCAGCCTTGCCGGAGTGCCGTCATGGATGCTGGTATTGCTCAACAATGCCCTTGAAGCTTCGGGCAGGAACAATCTTTTTGAGATATGGCCCAACCTGGAAGTGTATTTTCACGGCGGCGTAAACTTTGCTCCTTATGTAGATCAATATCAAAAGATACTGCCTTCAAACAGCTTCAGGTATTTTGAGATCTATAATGCTTCGGAAGGATTCTTCGCCATTCAGGATACCAATGAATCTAAAGAATTGCTACTAATGCTCGACTACGGAGTGTTTTATGAATTCATTCCTATGGAAAGCTTCAGCACTTCCGAAGAAAAAGTAATACCTCTTTCTGAAGTTGAGCTGGGAAAAAATTATGCGGTGCTCATTACCACCAACGCCGGATTATGGCGCTATAAAATTGGGGATACCGTGCGGTTTACTTCGCTGGATCCTTACCGCATAAAAATTACGGGCAGAACAAAACACCACATCAACGTTTTTGGTGAGGAACTCATCATTGAAAACGCCGAAGAAGCTTTAAAAAGAGCTTCCCAGCAAACCGATTGTGAGATTGTAGATTATACGGCTGCCCCAATCTTTATGCACAACAAGGAAAAAGGCGCGCATGAATGGATGATCGAATTTAAGACACCGCCGCAGGATTTTAGCTTCTTTGTTGAATGTCTTGACAATCACCTGCAAAACATTAACAGCGATTATGAGGCCAAACGCTTCAACAACATGACCCTGAACGCCCCAAGGGTGCATGTAGCCAGAGAAAAGTTATTCTACGACTGGCTCAAGAAAAAGAATAAACTGGGAGGCCAGCATAAGATCCCACGACTTTCCAACCAACGTGTTTATTTGGAAGAACTGCTGGAGATGAATGGGAAATAGATTTGAGTAGTTAGAATTGAGTAGTGAGTGTTTTAAGCTACGAGCTCCTGTTTCAAACAAGAAAACCTCACAGGTTTTTGAAACCTGTGAGGTTTAGCTTCATATATATTCTAGCCTTACAACTCCTTAGACACCTGATGCACGGCCTCAATAGTCGCATCAAGATCTTCATAAGAGAGCGCATCTGTAATAAACCAGGTTTCAAAAGCACTGGGTGCAATGTAGACGCCGTGTTCCAGCAGCCCATGGAAAAATTTCTTGAATTTCCCATTACCCGCAGATCGTGCTGCAGATGCAAAATTTGTTACCGGTTCTTCTCCAAAATGCACCGAGATCATTGAACCCTGACGGTTAATCGAATGAGCAACCTTATTTCGGTTAAGCACATTTACAAGTCCCTTATGCAGGTAAGCTGTTTTCTCTTCAAGCCTGTTATAAATTTCAGCATCTTTATTTAGTTCCTGGAGCATGGCCAATCCTGCTGCCATTGCCAGCGGATTCCCGCTCAAAGTTCCGGCCTGGTACACAGGTCCTGTTGGGGCCAGGTAATCCATAATTTCATTGCGGGCGGCGAAGGCTCCCACGGGTAGTCCGCCACCAATAACTTTTCCGAAGCACACGATATCGGCATTCACGCCATATACTTCCTGTGCCCCGCCTTTAGCAAGCCTGAAACCGGTCATTACCTCATCAAAGATCAACAGCACATCGTGCTCATCACAAAGCTGACGAAGACCTTCCAAAAATCCCTTTTTTGGAGGGATACAGCCCATGTTTCCTGCCACAGGTTCTAAAATGATACAGGCCACCTCGCCTTTGTTCGCTTCAAGTACCTCCTTTACAATCTCAAGGTCATTGTAAGTTGCCAGCAAAGTATCTTTTGCCGTACCATTGGTGACACCGGGACTATTAGGCGTTCCAAAAGTCACTGCCCCGCTGCCTGCCTGGATAAGAAATGAATCACTGTGCCCGTGATAACAACCGGCAAATTTGATGATCTTATCACGGCCTTTAAAGCCACGCGCAAGCCGCACGGCACTCATAGTGGCCTCGGTACCCGAATTCACCATGCGGATCTTATCGATATTCGGCACCATAGAAACTGCAAGTTCGGCAATAGTGGTTTCAAGCTCTGTAGGTGTTCCAAAAGAAGTTCCTTTTTTGGCCTTTTCAACCACTGCATCCACTACCGGTTCATAAGCATGGCCAAGAATGAGCGGCCCCCATGAATTGATGTAGTCAATATATTTATTCCCATCTTCATCGTACAGGTAAGCTCCTTTGGCTTCTTTTATAAAAATAGGTTCTCCACCAACTGCGGAAAAAGCCCGTACAGGAGAATTTACCCCGCCGGGAATTACTTTTTTAGCTGCAGCAAACAATTCACTGCTTCTTTTATAAATCATAATTTCAATTTATTGAGGCACGTAAAGCGTTTGGCCAATGCCAATGTTAGTACCTCTAAGATTGTTCATTTTTTGTAGTTGCTCAACTGTTAAGTTATGCCTTTTGGCTATGGAATACAAAGTATCTCCCTGCTGCACGGTATATTCTCTGGTTGAAGAATTCCCGGCACTTTGCGACGCCGAATAAGCTATCTCACGTGCAGGGGCATCGCCATCATAAAGATATAATTGATATCTCTCAATAAGGCTAATGAGTTTATCGGGGTATTTCCGGTCGGTAGCGTATCCGGCAGCTCTTAAGCCCCTGGCCCAGCCTTTATAATCCTGGATGTCGAGATCAAATAACGCTGCGTAGCGTTTCCTTTCAGCCAAAAAGAGCGAGTGATCCCTGTAAGAATATTTAGGATCCTTGTATTTCCTAAAACATTCCTGCCTTTCATCATCATCGTGATATACTTTTTGGCCGCTCCAGCCATGACATTTAATTCCAAAATGATTGTTAGCCCTGCGGGTCAATTGTCCTTCTCCCGCCCCACTTTCAAGGATTCCCTGCGCCAGAGTTATACTGGCCGGAATCTTATAAAGCAGCATTTCTTCCTGGGCAATAGGAGCATATTCGTGAATATAAGCCTCAATCTTGTCGCTGTAGGTACGTGGCGTAGATGGCACCTGGGTCTTCTCTTCCCGGGGAGCATTCCTATCTACAACAGCAGGAACTTCCTTTTTAGAAGATCGCTTTGAGGTTTTTTTACCTGTCCCACAGGAAACCGTAAAAACGAGGAGAAAAAGTGTTAGAAATTTAAATGCTGCTTTCATCATAAGTCAAAATTGTAGGTAGATTTTTCATCTTTAACACCTTGTTCATTCCGGCAATGCCCTGGAGGCCTCCCGTATGAATGGCTAAAATACGAGTATTTTCCAAAAAATATCCGGTGCGGGCGAGATCAAAAATGCCATACAGGAGTTTCCCTGTGTACACGGGATCTAACTGAATACCATAAAAACTTCGGAAATCATTGATAAAGTTTATAAGCTTTTCATCCACCTTAGCATAACCTCCAAAATGGTAATTTGTTATAAGGCCCCAATTATTTTTTTTGCTGAAGCGGGCAATCTCCGGCTTCAAAAAATCCCCTTTAAGCGCCGGAAATCCCAATACCTGCTGATGCTCTTCAGAAGCATTTATGAGTCCGCTGATGGTTCCCCCTGTGCCCACCGCGCAACAAATTACATCAAATTCGGCATCTCCCGGAAGTAAAATTTCCTCACAGCCTTTTACCGCCAGCTCGTTAGTACCGCCTTCGGGCACCAGGTAAAAATCTCCGAATTGCTTCCGCAGATCTTCAATAAATGCTTCGGAAGTTTTCTCCCGGTATTCGCTTCGACTTATAAAATGAAAATCCATTCCGCAGCCATGCGCAAACTTTAAAGTCGGGTTCTCCTGAAGGGTCTTCTCAAGATCTTCTCCCAGCTCCTCACCTCTTATGACACCAATAGTTTTAAAACCCGAGATCTTACCGGCAGCTGCAGTGGCCGCAATATGATTGGAATAAGCCCCGCCAAAGGTGAGCAAAATTTGCCTTTTTTGAGAGGTAGCTTCAGCAATGTTATACTTCAGCTTTCGGAATTTATTGCCCGATACTTCAGGATGCAAAAGGTCTTCCCGCTTCAGGTGAATTGAAACGCCATTCACTTCAGCAATAAACTGATTGGGCACTGTTGGAGAATTGATAAAAAGGTTTGCGGGTTGAGACATTTTCAGAATATAAACTATTGCGGACTAACCACGAGGCTGCAAATATTAAGAACTAATTATAAGAAACAAAGGGCGGTTTGTCAAAAAGTATATTTAATTTCTGAAATTAATTTAGACCCGATGAAAAAATTTGATGCCATTATAATTGGAACGGGACAGGCAGGCCCTCCCCTGGCTTCCAGCCTTGCCAAAAACGGATTAAAAACTGCCATTATTGAGAAGAGTGAACTGGGCGGTACTTGCGTCAACACTGGTTGTACGCCCACAAAAGCTTATGTGGCCTCGGCCAGGAGAGCTTTTATTGCCCAAAACAGCCGGGAAATGGGTGTGAATATTGAAGGAGAGGTGCAGGTAGATCTTAAAACTATCAAGGCCCGGAAAGATCAACTAATAGCCGATTCTCATGAAGGTCTCGAAAAAACTTTTGAAAAGGATGAGCATATTAGCCTTTTCCGCGGAAAAGCTGTGTTTCTCGACAACCACACAATTTTGGTCAACGGGGAAGAATTAACGGCAGAAAAGATCTTTATCAATGTGGGGGGCAGGCCAAGGGTGCCGAAAACTTTTGAAGCTGTAAACTATCTCACCAACCGCAGTATGCTCGATCTGGAAGAAGTGCCCAAAAATCTTGTTATCGTGGGTGGTGGTTATGTGGGGCTGGAATTTGCACAGATGTTTAGCCGCTTTGGAAGTGAAGTGACTATTTTGGAGCGGGGTTCGGCCCTCATGAAAAAAGAGGACGATGATATTGCTGAAGCCATTACAGAGATCATCAAAGAAAGCGGCATCAATGTGCTGCTGAATTCTGATTGTATCAAGGCTGCTGAGAAAAATGGAGAAATTGAAGTGACTTATAACTGTGAAGCAGGAAGTAAAAAAATAACCACCTCTCACCTTTTACTGGCAGTGGGAAGAGTTCCAAATACAGATGATCTCGGGCTGGAAAAAACCAACGTAGAGCTAAATGACCACGGATTCATCAAAGTAAATGATGAGCTGCAGACATCGGTGTCGCACATTTGGGCTTTGGGAGATTGTAATGGAGAAGGTGCCTTTACCCACACCGCCTACAATGATTTCCAAATTGTAAATTCCACTTTGTATGAAGACCGGAAGAGAAAACTGTCTGATCGTTTTCCCTGTTATGCCGCTTATATCGATCCGCCGCTTGCCCGGATAGGTCTTGATGAAAAACAGATCAAAGCCCAGGGAATAAAAGCTAAAGTTGCTGAAATGCCCATGAAGAAGGTTGCCCGTGCTAAAGAAAAAGGAGAGACCGCCGGAAAAATGAAGATCTTCATTGATGCCAAAACAGACAGGATTCTGGGAGCAACATTTTTAGGAACCGGGGCAGATGAATACATCCACACCGTTATTGACCAGATGTATGCAGGCGCGACCTACCAGGTAATGCGAGATGCCGTACATATTCACCCCACGGTAAGCGAACTTATTCCCACCATGCTAGAAAATCTTCGGGAGCTATAGCCTTGAAAAGGTCTTTTTAGAGATATTTTCTGAAACCCCAGAATGAACGGCGGGGAATGTAATTCAGGTTCCTTTCGTTGGCATAAGCTTCGCGCTCAAAGCAAATTCTACTATAAGCTTTATAGGAGTCCCTGTACTTTATTAGCCTGATGAAATATTCGAAAAAGTACCACACAAAGAAGAAGATCACTAGTAGCTCCACCTGTTGCTTGAGGTGAATGCGCTCATGGTTCATGAAGACCGGGTTACTTTTAAGATCTTTTCGCTTTATTATAATAAATGGCCAAAGGACTACGCCATCAAAGTGTTTGGCAAGAATAAATTTATTAACCACCACAAACATTAGGGCAAGATAAGAAAATGCTATTTTTGTGATATGAGTTTTTCAAGAAAAAAAATTCCGCTTGAAGAAGGCGATTATTATCTCACCCCCGAAGGCTACCGCTGCTTTACCGAACAATACCACCTCAAAAGAGGTTATTGCTGTGAAAGTGGCTGCCGTCACTGCCCTTACGGCTTCAATAAAAAAACCAACCAACAGAAAAAATAATTCTATATGGACTTCAAAAATGCCATTTTAGAAGGTATTCCCAAAACCCTGCCTCCTGCAAAAGATTATGATCTCAATGTAAATCATGCTCCCAAACGCAAGGACATCCTCTCTGCTGAAGAAAAAAAACTCGCCCTGCGCAACGCACTTAGGTATTTTGACAGCAAACATCACGAAGAGCTGCTGCCCGAATTCCGCGAGGAACTTGATACCTACGGAAGGATCTATATGTACCGCCTGCGTCCCGATTATGAGATGTATGCCCGGCCAATTTCTGAATATCCAGGAAAATGTGAGCAGGCAAAAGGGATCATGCTCATGATCCAGAACAACCTGGATCCTAAAGTAGCGCAACATCCACATGAGTTGATCACCTATGGCGGCAACGGAGCGGTTTTTCAGAATTGGGCACAATACCGCCTGGTGATGAAATATCTGGCCGAAATGTCCGAGGAACAAACATTGGTGATGAACTCGGGGCACCCGCTGGGACTCTTCCCTTCACATAAAGATGCACCACGCGTGGTGGTAACCAACGGGATGATGATCCCAAACTACTCCAAACAGGACGACTGGGAAAAATTCAATGCGCTCGGTGTAACTCAATACGGACAAATGACTGCAGGCAGCTATATGTATATAGGTCCGCAGGGAATCGTGCACGGCACCACGATCACGGTACTGAATGCCTTGCGTAAAATAGCAAAACAGACCCCTTCCTTTCCAGGGAGGGGGCCTGCTTTGTTTGTGACTTCAGGGCTGGGCGGCATGAGCGGCGCACAACCCAAGGCCGGGAACATCGCCGGCTGCATTACGGTTTGTGCCGAAGTGAATCCAAAAGCAGTAGAAACCCGTCACACTCAGGGCTGGGTAGATGAAGTTGTTAAAGACCTCAATGTGCTGGTCCAAAAAGTTTCTGAAGCAAAAAAAGAAGGTAAAACCATCTCTTTTGCATACCTCGGAAATGTGGTAGAAGTATGGGAGAAATTTGATAAAGAGAATATTCATATTGATTTAGGAAGCGACCAGACTTCCCTGCACAACCCATGGGCAGGAGGTTATTATCCGGCAGGTCTCACCCTTGAAGAAGCAAACACCATGATGAGCCGCGATCCCGAAAGGTTCAAAGAAAAAGTACGGGAGAGTTTGCGAAGGCAAACCGATGCTATTAACCGCCACACTAAAAAAGGCACCTACTTTTTTGATTATGGAAATGCCTTTTTACTGGAGGCTTCGAGAGCAGGTGCCAAAATCTATAAAGACGAGGCAGGTGATTTTGTTAGCGGAGCTTCAGCAGGAGAAGACAAGGATTTCGCATATCCTAGTTATGTGCAGGACATTATGGGGCCCATGTGTTTTGATTACGGTTTTGGTCCCTTCCGCTGGGTATGTGCTTCGGGCAAAGAAGAAGACCTGGAAAAAACCGATCAAATTGCACGGGAAGTACTTCAGGAGTTAAAGAAAGAGGCTCCCGAAGAAATTCAGCAGCAAATGCAGGACAATATCAAGTGGATCGAGGGTGCAAGAGCCAATAAACTGGTAGTAGGATCACAAGCCCGGATTCTCTATGCCGATGCTGAAGGCAGGATTGAAATCGCTCGTGCCTTCAATAAAGCTATCGAAAAAGGGGAAATTGGAACTGTGATTTTGGGGCGTGACCATCACGATGTTTCGGGCACCGATTCTCCTTACCGGGAAACCTCCAATATTTACGACGGCTCCCGCTACACAGCCGATATGGCCATACAAAATGTGATTGGCGACAGCTTTAGAGGTGCCACCTGGGTGAGCATTCACAATGGCGGCGGTGTAGGCTGGGGTGAAGTGATCAACGGCGGATTCGGTATGGTTCTTGAGGGAAATAAAGAGTCAGAGAGGCGACTTAACTCAATGTTATTCTGGGATGTAAACAACGGGATTGCCCGTAGATCATGGGCCCGAAACGAAGGTGCTGTGTTCGCCATAAAACGTGCGATGCAGGCAGAACCCCGTTTAAAAGTAACCTTACCAAACATTGTAGATGATCGCCTGCTGGACACATAACCTAAAAAACACTTATTAATATGAGAGCGATTAAAATTACTTCGGTACTCGTTCTGTTCGTGCTGGTAATGACTTCCTGTAATACCGTGAAAGTAGCGACAGATTACGACAGGGAAGCTAACTTCTCCCAGTACCAGACTTATGCCTTCTTTAAACCCGGCATTGACAAGGCAGAAATATCTGATCTTGACAAGAAAAGGATTTTAAGAGCCATAGACCAGGAAATGCAGGAAAAAGGCTTTACAAAGTCAGATAATCCGGACATGCTTGTAAGCATTTTTACCAAAACCAAGGAGAACGTCAACATCTACAACAATCCGTACGGATATGGTTACGGATGGGGATGGCACCCGTGGTATTGGGGATCTGGATATAACACCGTAAGCTCTACTACCGAAGGCACCCTTTACATTGATCTTGTAGATGCCGAAAAGAAAGAACTGGTTTGGCAGGGAATGGGAACTGCAGCCCTTTCTACCAAAGTGGAACAAAAACAAGAGAGAATAAACGAAATTGTGGAAGAGATCCTGGAGAAATATCCGCCTTCTTTGAACTAATTTACATTTTAAGTCCCCCACCTAAAGCCGCTAAAAACTTAAAAGATTAGCGGCTTTTTTGATTTACACTGAAGCCTATACAAATGGTATTCAATAGATTACAAACTTTATATTTTTGTATCTTTAAAACCTGTTCATTACCTATAGCTATGGAAAAAGAATTTGAATCGAATGAGATCATTGACCGGCTTCCGGCACACCTGAAGCAATTCATAAAGCCTCAGAATTACGAAGACTACACGCCAATCAATCAGGCGGTGTGGCGGTATGTGATGCGCAAAAATGTAGATTACCTTCGCAAGGTTGCCCACTCCTCTTATCTCGACGGACTCAAAAAAACAGGAATTTCCATAGATCATATTCCAAATATGTACGGGATGAACAGGATCCTCAAGGAAATTGGCTGGGCCGCTGTAGCGGTTGACGGATTTATTCCGCCGGCAGCTTTTATGGAATTTCAGGCTTTTAATGTACTGGTGATCGCCAGTGACATCAGGCAACTCGAGCACATAGAATACACCCCGGCGCCCGATATTATCCATGAAGGTGCAGGCCACGCCCCCATTATCGCAAATCCCGAATACGCCGAATACCTCCGGCGTTTTGGGGAAATTGGTTGCAAAGCCATTTCCAGCGCAAAAGATTACGAAATCTACGAAGCCATTCGCCACCTTTCCATCATCAAAGAAGCCGAAGATACTCCGCAGGAGGAAATAGAAGCTGCCGAGAAAAAAGTTGACGAACTACAAAATGACCAGCGGGAGCAAAGCGAGATGGCACAGATTAGAAACCTGCACTGGTGGACCGTGGAATACGGACTCATAGGTACGCCCGAAGATCCTAAAATATATGGCGCCGGCCTCCTTTCCTCGATTGGGGAAAGCGCCTGGTGCATGACCGATAAGGTTAAGAAAATACCTTATACCATTGAAGCTGCACAGCAGGAATTCGACATTACCAAACCTCAGCCACAGCTGTACGTAACACCCGACTTTGCTCACCTGAGCCTTGTCCTGGAACAGTTTGCCAATAAAATGGCACTGCGCGTTGGCGGCCTGGAAGGCCTTCAAAAACTTATAAATTCCAAAAATATTGGTACGATAGAACTCAGCACCGGGATACAAATCTCGGGTAATTTCACCCGCGTGATTGAAGATCATGGAAAACCGGTTTATTTCCAAACAACCGGAGAAACTGCCCTGGCTGCCAGAGAGAAAGAACTGGTGGGCCACGGCAAGAAAAACCATCCCGATGGATTTGGTTCTCCCGTTGGAAGGTTAAAAGGCATCAACCTTGCCATTGAGGATATGAGTCCGCGTGACCTGCGAGCTTACGATATTTATGAGGGCGAACAGGTGAATTTTGAGTTTGAAGGCGGGATAACTGTTAAGGGGGAGATCATCACCGGCACCAGGAATTTACAGGGAAAGATCATACTTATTAGCTTAAAGAATTGTACCGTCACCTGGAAAGATGAGGTTCTCTTCAAGCCTGAATGGGGTAATTATGACATGGCCATTGGAAAAGAAGTGATCTCGGCCTTTGCAGGACCTGCAGATGCAAAATCCTTTAACCTTATCACTCACACTCCTTCCTCGACCACCATTAAAAGCAAAAAAACACCGGAGCGGGAGGAATTGGAATCCCTCTATGAATCTGTTAGAAATACTAGGCAGGGCAAGAACACCAAATTCTCCCTTGAAGCAGCTTTTGATATCGCTAAAAAATATCATCCTAAAGACTGGCTGCTTTCCGTAGAGATCTTTGAACTTGCCAGCGGGAAGGACGAGAAACTGGCTTCGGCAGTACTGGAACATCTCGAAGATATCAAACAAAGAAGACCAGAAGTTTCACACCTTATCGATAACGGGATCGGTCTGGTCGAACCCGGGTTAGTAACGCACTAATTACAGCTTTAGCTCCTGCATTTCCTGTGCTGCGCTAAATTCCTGGTCGTTATAGGTAAGTGTCCAGCCAAGGGTGTTGGTGAGGATATAGATCTTTTGCAGCTCACTTATCAGTCGGTTTTTGGCGTTGGATTTTAAAGTAGAATTCTCCACTTTTTCCCGCATTGATTTATTGATGCGCGTTTTGATCTTGTTGTAATCATCGGCCGTAAACTGGTTGAGGTAGTCCTGGGTGATGTCGTAATATTTAATATCGGGATAGATATTGATCTCCTCTTCCGGAATATGTTTTATGTGTACTGTTTTGTTTTCAACGTCAACCTCAGTGACCAATTCACTCAGGTCGTACGCCACTGTAGCTTTAGTATTCACAATAATTAGTGCTCTTTTTCGGGCAGGAAGCACATCCAAGAACCTGTTCTTAGTGTCTTTGTATGTATAGACCTGTGAAAAAGTTCCCTCGGTCACCACAAGTTTTCCAACGTTCTTAATTTGCTGCTGAATAAGCGCAGTGCTTTCCTCCAGGAGATCTCTTTCGGCGTTCCGGTTCTCAAAATTGCGATAAACCATGAAAATAAGCAGTACTGCAAGGGCGCCAAGAATGTATTTCTTCATGTTCTAAAAATACGAATTAGGAACCTGCTTTTTTTGAAGAAAATGTGAATATTTCTCTCAAAAATGAATCTGAGGCACTTCTTTTTCGAGCTTTTCTATTTTTTGCTGAAGATTTCTTCGGAATTTCTGATGTGCTTCAGAAGTTTCATTAAAAGGCCGGTGCAAAAGACCTTTTTGGATGGTATCCACCTGTTTCATTACTTCGGAAGCTGCTGAAGCTATCCAGCTCTGCCTGAATTTTTCCCAAATATAATCTACCGCCACACTATTGGGGTGCACCATATCTTCAGCATAGAACCTGTAATCCCTCAGCTCGTCCATCATGATCTCATACGACGGAAAATAAGAACATTTTTCTTCTGAAGCCACTACTTCCTGAATTGCAGTGATCAATTTGGCTTTGCTTAACTGATTTTCAACAAAACCATCCTTTAAATGTCGCACAGGGGAAACAGTGAAGATAATTTCGGCTGAAGGATTGAGCGACCTCACAATTTCTGAGGTGTCAAAAATGGCATTTTTGACCTCTGTTATTTCCTTGCTAAAATTCGCCTGTGGCACTTTATGGCAATTGGCCACCAGCTGTCCTGTTTCATTCAGTCTATATCCCCAGGCTGTTCCCGGCGTGATGATCACATGAGTGGCTGTCTTCAAAAATTCGCGGGTTTCCTTGACTGCAGCGTTCAATTTGCTCAGGATCTCCTCTTTTTCTACGGAATTAAGATCGGAATGGGCTTCATAGCATTTCCAGGTCTCGTTGTGGTAGAAAATATCGGCTTCAGTAAAAACATGCTGCTCTTTTACCCTTTTTAAGAAGTTGTGAATCGCAGCAGGATGAAAAAGAATTCCGAAGGGATTGAGCAGGCTCGGAAATTTGAAGTACTCCAGTTTCTTCCCGATATTTTCCACAAAACAAGAGCCCAAAAGCAGCACTTTTGAAGAGTAACCAATTTTTGGTTCTTTCGGAATGACGGGAACTTGAGTATGGAATTCCATTTTAGCGTTTTGCTGACCTGCAAGGTTTCAAAAACCTTGTAGGTCTTTTTAAATGAGAAATATTCTAGCAAAAACCTACAAGGTCTGGAAAAAGACCTTGCAGGTTAATTTGAGATATAAAACCTAACAGGTCTTGGAGACCTGTTAGGTTTAGACGATTTAAAAATCTTACTTTACAAACTCCTCAGCCTTTTGCAAGGCTTCGTTCAATCCGGCAGGATTCTTACCACCGGCAGTTGCATAAAAGGGTTGTCCGCCGCCACCGCCCTGAATGTAACGACCCAGTTCTTTTACTACCTTTCCTGCATTAAGACCTTTTTCCTGTACCAGGTTCTTTGAAATGTAGCAGGAGAGCATTGCTTTTTCATCCTGTTGGGTACCGAAAAGTAGAAATAAATTCTCCATTTCATCTCCCAACTGGAAAGAAAGGTCTTTGATGCCGCCTATGTCCAAATCCATTTTTTGAGCCAGGAAGTTGATGCCGTTGATCTCCCGGATCTGGTTTTTAAGATCTCCCTTCAGGTTTTTCGCCTTGTCGCGGAGCAGAGATTCGATCTGTTTCTTTAATTCAGCATTTTCTTCCTGCAGGTTCACCACAGCTTTCACGGGATCTTTGGCGTTCTTAAGAACAGCTTTGATCTCGCCAAAGGTTTGGGTTTGGGCAGTAAAATATTCTTTGGCAGCTTCATTGGTAATAGCTTCGATCCGCCGGATCCCCGAAGCCACGGCACCTTCAGAAATGATCTTAAAATGCCATATATCGGCTGTATTTCCAACATGCGTTCCGCCGCAGAGTTCCATAGATTTTCCGAAGCGAATAGCACGGACTTTATCTCCGTATTTCTCTCCAAAAAGGGCAATTACACCCTCGTTTATAGCATCCTGATAAGGCATCTCCCTGTTTTCAACAAGCGGCAGTTTATCGGCAATCCGCGTGTTCACAAAATCTTCTATCTGCTGCAATTCTTCCGAAGAAACTTTGCTGAAGTGAGAGAAGTCAAATCTTAAATAATCGCTTTGCACCATAGAACCTTTTTGCTCTACGTGCGGCCCGAGAATTTCCTTGAGCGCCTGGTGCAATAAGTGCGTGGCACTGTGATTGGCTGCAGTACGCGCTCTTTGTGCAGCATTTACTTTGGCCGAAAAAGTACCCGAAAGATCTTCGGGAAGTTCTTTGGTGAGGTGAATGATAAGGTTGTTCTCTTTACGGGTGTCTAAAATGTAATTTACAGCCCCATTTTTTGACTCCAGAGTACCCCTGTCGCCTACCTGCCCACCGCCTTCGGGATAAAAAGGCGTTTTACTGAAGACCAGCTGGTACAGCTCCCCTTCTTTTTTAGATTCTACTTTGCGGTAGCGCAAGATCTCCACTTCGGCTTCAAGGCTGTCGTAGCCCACAAAACCTTCGGTCTCTGCTTCCTTCACCACCTGCCAGTCTCCCGAAGTCACCTTGGAGGCATTCCGCGAACGGTCTTTTTGTTTCTGAAGCTCGGCTTCAAATTCCTTTTGGTCAAGGCTGTAGCCTTTTTCACTCAGAATTAGTGCGGTAAGGTCAATAGGGAATCCAAAAGTGTCATATAATTCAAAGGCTTTTTGGCCGGAAACTTTTTTGTCTTTGCTCTCTTGCATGATCTGATCCAGCAGCACCAACCCCTGATCAAGCGTGCGTAAAAAGGAATTTTCTTCTTCCCTTATCACATTTGTGATGAGGTTTTGCTGAGAACGCAGTTCTGGGAATGCTTCTCCCATCTGGCTTGCCAGCGTCTCAACCAGTTTATAAACAAAGGCTTCTTTTTGGTTGAGGAAAGTGAAACCATAGCGAATGGCCCTTCTAAGGATACGACGAATTACGTAACCGGCGCCGGTACTACCCGGCAGCTGCCCGTCGGCAATGGCAAAAGATACCGCCCGCACATGATCGGCAATTACGCGGATTGCGATGTCGGTCTCTTCGTTCTTTCCGTATTCTGAAGTTGTAACCTCGCTAATCTTCTTGATGAGCGGGGTGAAAACATCGGTATCGTAATTAGATTTTACACCCTGCAGCGCCATACAAAGGCGCTCAAAGCCCATCCCGGTATCTACATGTTTCTCCGGAAGTTTTTCCAGGGAACCATCGGCTTTTCGGTTAAACTGAATGAAAACCAGGTTCCAGATCTCCACTACAAGCGGATGATCATTATTGACAAGGTCTCTTCCGGGTGTTTTTCCCTTCTCTTCAGTTGACCTAAGATCGATATGGATTTCAGAAGAAGGTCCGCACGGCCCCTGATCACCCATTTCCCAGAAATTATCTTTCTTATTTCCGTAGATAATACGGTCTTCGGGCACTATTGCTTTCCAAAGATCTAATGCTTCCTGGTCTACAGGCAGATCTTCTTCTTCACTGCCTTCAAAAACCGAAACATAAAGGTCTTCCTTGTTCAGTTGGTAAACTTCGGTAAGCAGTTCCCATGCCCAATGTATGGCTTCCTTTTTAAAATAATCTCCAAAACTCCAGTTGCCAAGCATCTCGAACATGGTATGGTGGTAAGTGTCTTTGCCCACCTCTTCGAGGTCATTGTGCTTCCCGCTAACGCGCAGGCACTTTTGAGTATCGGCAATGCGGCGGCTGGTTGGTGTTCCGTTTCCAAGAAAGAATTCCTTGAACTGGTTCATCCCGGCATTGGTAAACATGAGCGTAGGGTCATCTTTGACCACCATGGGCGCCGATGGCACTATGCTGTGGGATTTATTTTGAAAGAATTCGAGGAATTTTGAACGTATATCCTGGGATTTCATGAAGGCTAAAATTTAATATTATGCTGTCGGGAAAACAATTTTTATATTTGTTCGTTTCTCAAGCTGATTGTTGCACTGTTTTTGCAACATATTAAGTAACGCAAAAATAGAATAATTTAACTTATGTCTAAGGTTAAATATTATTACGACAGCGAGACGCTCTCCTATAAAAAGATTGAGCGCAAGAAGGGTCGCCGCCTTGGAATTGCTGCACTTAGTGTGTTAGGAACCTTTCTTGCCGGCTTTGTACTTCTGGTGATCTACCTCAACATCCCGCAGCTGGAAACTCCCAAGGAAAAAGCACTTTCCCGCGAGCTCGAAAACATGAAATTACAGTACAGCCTGCTTAACCGTAAACTGGAGCAAATTGAGAGTGTACTGGCCAATGTAGAAGATCGCGACAACAACATTTACCGTCTTTACTTTGAAGCAAACCCCATCCCCGAAGAACAGCGCCTTGCCGGATTTGGAGGGATAAACCGTTATAAAGACCTTGAAGGCTTCGATAATTCAAAACTCATTATAGAAAGCCACAAAAAGCTGGATATGCTTACCAAGCGCCTGGTAGTACAATCCCGCTCCCTTGACGAGATCGTAGAGCTGGCCAATGACAAAGAGAATTTACTGGCTTCAATTCCTGCGATTATTCCGGTGAAGAATGAAAACCTAAAGAGGATGGCTTCAGGTTACGGCTGGCGTACAGATCCTTTTACCAAGGTGCGAAAATTCCATTATGGGATGGACTTTACAGCACCACGGGGCACCCCCGTTTATGCCACAGGTGACGGGGTTGTAGAACGCGCAGACAACCGTTCCAGCGGTTACGGCAACCACATTAGAATTAATCACGGCTATGGCTACGTGAGCCTTTACGGACATTTGTACAAGTACAATGTAAAGAGAGGACAAAAGATACAAAGAGGTGATCTTATTGGTTTTGTTGGCAGCACCGGCCGTTCACAGGCACCTCACCTACACTACGAGATCTTTAAGGATGATGAAAAGATCAATCCTATCAACTTTTACTACGGACATTTATCTCCAGTGGAATACGACGAAATCCTGGAGCAGGCACAACTTGAAAACCAATCTCTGGATTAATGCACGTAAACCTGCCCGATAAGTTGTATTATTCTATTGGCGAAGTGGCCGAAGCTTTTAACGTGAACACCTCTCTCAT
>Ga0208014_1000453_pt1 | contig 16729 bp, 17 predicted proteins | sample 25_taG_FD_184099 | JGI IMG/M metagenome (GOLD analysis project Ga0208014, IMG submission 184099) | Marine viral communities from Cariaco Basin, Caribbean Sea - 25_WHOI_OMZ (SPAdes) (version 2) | ecosystem: Environmental > Aquatic > Marine > Oceanic | place: Caribbean Sea: Cariaco Basin...
TGGCATAACGGTGGCCCTTGAACAGGGCGAACTCGTCCATGACCAGGTAACGGACCAGACTGAGGTCAGGCTCGGGCAGGTCCCGGGCCAACCGGGCCTTGTCGATGCTCTTGAGGGTGTGCCAGTGGAGCCCGGTCAGGCCGGCGATCTGCTTGAGCGGCAGCAACGTCAGCAGTATCTCCACATGCTGGCGTAGCCGGTGCGTCAGCCGGGCTCGCGGGGCCAACCAGGACAGCGCTTCCCGACCGACACCGCAGCGGGGGCAGCGCACCCGCCGGACCGGCACCTCCAACCAGACCCGGTACTCGAACAGGTCCCGGTCTCGGACTCGCCGCCTCGTCGTGTCATGGATCAGGGAGCAGGATTGCCGGCAGCCTGGGCAGCGAGGCGGTACTTGAGGGTCAGGAACCAAGTGAATCAGACACTCAAAATCAGAGATCGGAACGAACCGGGTCGCTATAAAGCCTTCCCAGCCCGAGCCGGGGAACGTAGCATCGCCCATGGCGGCAGTGTCCTTGTGTGGTTGCTTGGTCGTACAAACAACTTAACTCGGTTCACTGTCCGCCCCTACCTCTTAGTCCTGTTTACTGACTTCTGAATCGGCCCGCTGCCTAGACCCCCGCCTCAGATGGAAAGGCCAGCGTTCCCGCTAAAACGCGATGAACCAGAAAAAAGCACTAAACGCGGCAGCTTCCACAGCAGCATTAAGGCCAAAGGGAACAACAGGTAAAACTGTTCCTCCACCGCCAGGCTCCAGGTATGCAGCAATGGCTTCAATTCCGCCGCGGTATTGAAATAACCTGTTTCCTCACGCCAGAACAGCAAGTTGGACACAAACCCGACCACCGCCATCAGGCTCTGGCCAAAATCCACCATATCTTCCGGCAGCAACCACAACCACGCAAACGGCAGGCAGCAGACCATTACCAGAAACAAGGCAGGCAATAAGCGGCGCGCCCGGCGTTCATAAAACTTTACGATGGAGAACGTGCCAGCATGCAGATCGGAAAGCAGGATAGTGGTGATTAAGTAACCACTAATCACAAAAAATACATCCACACCGACGTAACCACCGCTGAACAGGCTAAAACCGGCATGAAATAATACCACCGGCACCACAGCCACGGCCCTTAAACCGTCAATCTCGCGACGATATTTCACTTCCCCGTATCACTCCCAACTATTTTTTATTCAACAGATTGCTTATTTTTCTCAAAAAAGCCTGTCGACCGTAGGTGGCTTCAGCATGGCGAGTAGCCGCTACCGCCAGGGCCTGTCTTTGCTCCTGAAATGCAAGCAACTGCATAAGAATCACGGTTAACGCATCGGCATCTCCGGGTGTAAACAACACGCCGGTCTCGCCGTCCTGCACTACCTCCCGGAGGGCGTCCACACCGCTGGCCACCAGTGGCACACCGCAGGCCATGGCTTCCAGAGCTGTCAGGCCAAAACCCTCCTCACGGCTGGGCACTACGGCAATGTCGAAGCCTTTCATGGCGCCGTATACGGCATCACGCGGCACGTTGCCCACAAAATGCACCTTGCGGGCCAGACCTGCTCTTTCGGCGATGTGTTGCAGCTGCGCTTTTTCGGCACCATCACCAACAATCAACCAGTGGCATTCTGGATGCTGCTGGTTTACCTGAGCCGCTGCTCTCAACAACACATCCACGCCTTTGTTGTGGGCCAACCGGCCGACATAGCCGATCACCGGCGATTCCGCGTCTATACCAAGCTGGCCGCGCCAATTCGTGGCAACTGCGTCTCGAGCCGCCTCCGTATCGATGGCATTGGGCAGCACCTTCACCCGCCGTGCCAGTCGGGAATAGGCAGGTACCTGACCTAAAATGCCATGTGCGCTGGTATAGGACACACACACCAGTGCGTCGCACCACCAGCTGGCCAGCCAGCGTAAACGGGCCATGGCGACGGGTTTGTAATGCCCGGCCGCGACATGTACGACGGCCAGCAAGCGTCGGGTCAAAAGGCGCGCGACGAGCAGCGGCACCAGTGTGGGAGTCATGTACTGCAGCCATACCAGCGAAGGACGTAGCTTGAGTAATGCGTTCCCAAGCGCCAGAGCCAGCCGGATCGCAGGCGCCACGCCACCAGCACGCTTCAGACCAAGTAGCGTTACTGTAATGCCTTCCTGCTTGAACACCGCCAGCATGGCCGGGTCGGTTTCATCAAAATACACAATGACGTTCACGCGGTACCCGAGCACCTTCAAAGCAGTAGCGGTGTCCAGGGTGGCTACCTCAGTCCCACCAGTTAGGAGGCACGGCAGGAGCAGTGCCGCTTTTTTGTCGCTGGCAAACATCAACGTAAAACCATACTCAACTGAACCACACTAAAGACCCTCCCAGAACTCCACCGACTTACCATAACGGACCAGGAATTCGCTGCTCGATTTACCCAGCTGGTTTCGTATATGCTGGCGCATCGTCTCGTCGTACTCGGGCTTATTCTCAAGACGCCACTGAAGCAATGGCCTAAGCTTAGCTATCAGGACGGTGGGCAAAAACTTCTTCAAACCGCCATACAGAGATGATTTCTTCAAGATGGCCAGCACCGGGGTATCACCCCACCGGTTCTCATGCTGGTTTTGTTGGCATCCACCTGCAGATGCTCAAAATCTTCATCCACACCAAGAAAGGCGAAGCAATCGCGCAGAACCTCGGCGGGGTTTTGCATGTAGTCCTCAAAGAAGAGCACCTTGATCTAGCCATCGGGGATAAATCTGCGATATTGCTCCAACTGCAACTGATAATTGGCCGAATCAATAAAATGCGCATCTTCCAGCACTGACTGGCGAAAATCCTTAGCCGTCATGCCGGCCACACGCATGTGCATCCATTTAGAGCGGATCTGGTCAAAGGGATTGCGCACAATGTAGATAATCTTCAGCCTCCCTCCAAGTACATCTCGAATACGCTCTGCCGAGTTCGGAAACTCCATCAGCTTGGTGTAGTTCACGGACCCTTCACCGACTGCTTTTTCGTTGGTAACAGCATCAAAGAGCGATTCATACCAGGGCAGCCCCCTCTGCCATCGATCATCATTACTGAAAAAGCACGGCTCTTTCGGATCGCTGATAAATATCTCAGGATGTAGTGACAACTGGTGGCACAGATTAGTAGTGCCGGACTTCATGGCACCGATGACGATGAAGTTGGGTAGCATTGGGAGGGCTCCTGTTACTCATCTTTGAGTCTAGCTCTCACTGAATACACTTTATGACCTAATCTGAAGAATGAATGGTGTAGGTCAATAGGGATAGACAGATGGTTTAAATCTGGGCCTACTTTATGCAATCCAAGTAAACTTTTTCCACGCTCGCTGCCGATCTTCGTGGAGAAAGGAGCTCCCTGAACCTAACCCTTCCTTGCTCGGTAACTTCATAAGCCAAACTCATCTTAGACATAATAAAAATTGCTTCACTTAGAATATTTTCAATGTTGTTAGCATCCACCAAAAAACCAGTTTTACGGCTTTCAATTAACTCTGCCGCCGCCCCAACATTAGGGGCAATAACAGGAACTCCACAGGAAATAGATTCAAAAGGCACTCTACCAAAAGCTTCTCCTTTCTTGGTTAGGGAGAACACAAACTCGGAAGCACGATAAACGTCGTTTATATTTGAAATCTGGCCACGGGAAAAATAAACTTTGTCCACCACATCTTCAAACTCAGCGATCTTAATGAGCCTCTCCTGCTCTAACGCACTACCGCCACCAGCAATGTATAAAGTAAGATCAGGAAACTGCTCTAGCAAGCGGGCAAAGACCCTGATTGCATTATCGTGGCCTTTATTAGGAGACAAAAGCCCTACTGAGGATATCATTTTTACTTTCGCATCAAAGCCAAGCTTACTAAGAGATTTGTATTTCTGGGAGACATCATAGCCAAAATCCCCAAACAAAACTGGGTTATAAACAGTAGATACAGTTGCCGATAAATTTTTATGAATTACTTTTTCCTTGACGAAATCGGAAACTGAAATTATTTTATCCGCAAACCTCTGAACATTCTTTCCAGGAATCCATTCAATTGGCTCACTCCGACAGTGCAGGACGACTTTAACGCCCATCAACTTGGCCCAAAAAACCCACCAAAAGCTATTTTTCTTTGCCAAATTAATATGTAGTATATCAACTTTATTCTTTCTCAATCTTAATGCAAGCTTTAGCGCCAGCATGGCACGTTTAATAAAATCAGACCCCCGCAGAGGGTTATTCCAATAATCGCCACCCATCCACCATGCTGGCCTCGCAACCAAAAAATCAATAGGAACATGCAGACTTGAAAATCGATTCTGGTGACTCTGTGGATAGACGAAGTACAACGAAGGTTCAAATGAATCTCGATCTAGAGCATTCACAAGTAGATACAAGCTATTTTCAGCGCCAGAAAAAACATGGCTCTCATCAAAATATGCAACATTAATTTTTTTTCCCATTAAACGACTCTACTCACTAAAAATTACTTTATGGTACTTCTCTGCCATAACTTTCTGCGAGTAAATTTCTACTGCCGTTTCTCTAGCTGAAGAAGACATGGTCTCGGCTATACTTTTGTTGAAATACAAATTTTCTATGCGTGCAACAAAATCACCGATATCATCCATTCTTACTAAGTACCCATTAACTCCATCAGTTATGATTGAGTCTGTTACTGACTCAATGTAAGTTACAACCGGAATTACGCCTTCCATCATTGCCTCGACTATCACCAAACCGAATCCTTCGAGACGTGTTGGAAAAAGGAGAACATCGCTTCTTGAAAAAATCTCTCTGACTTTTTCCGGCCCAACAACTCCCAAAAAACTTACGTCTTGAATAAGTCCATACCTGTCAAACTCAACCTCCAAAAACTTCCGTTCTTCTCCATCACCCAGTATCGTCAATCTGGCCTCGGGACAGATGGCCTTTAGCTTATGAAATATTTCAGGAACAAGATCCACTCCCTTGTGGCGATAAAGTGCACCAGCAAACACTATATTGAATCGATACTGGAAATTGTCAGAACGCGAACAATCCGACACTTTTACTCCATGAGGAATAACATGAATTTTATTTTGTATCGATTTAATACTCAGGTAATCGAGCAAACCTTGCTTGGTTCTCGGTGTTGGCGCTATCCAACCATGTACAAATCGCCTATTAATTGCAGCAACACGATAATAATCCTCGTCATCACTGTGCAATACTGACATCACTTTGGATTTCGGCATCAGCGGAAGCAAGTAGTGCACAACCGCATTATAATTTATCAGAACGACGTCCGGCTTCAACTCCCAAATCATCTTTAGCGCTAAATAGTAACGCTTTGCTCTAGACGTGCCTGCAAGGCAAGTAGTTTTCTTTGTCGCGGCGGAAAATGAATCAAGCAAACCGGCATCGGAATGGGTTACTAAACCATAAACCTCGCAACCATCCAGAGCAGAAAGTGCTCCAGCAAGACCAATAGAGTATTGCCCAAGCCCACCCCATGGAATATGGCTATTTACGATAAGTATTTTCATGTAAGGCGAAGATCAAGATCTTTTCCTGATAAGTTTTGCCGGAACGCCACCATAGATTGAAAAGGGCTCAACATTCCTAGTGACAACACTTCCTGCAGCAACAACAGAACCTGTTCCTATAGTAACGCCGGGAAGAATTGTCACTCGTGACCCGATCCATACATCGTCTTCTATCGTGACAGGCTTTTTGATCATCGGCTGCCTAACCATTGGTACGCCCAATTGCGTCGCATGATTGGCTGTATACAGCATCAACTGAGGACCAATCATGACATCCTTTCCGATCACAACTTGGTCAGACGCCGATATATACGAATCACGACCAACACCGGAGTTATCACCAATCGAGATATTATAAAGGGGATACATCTCAACTCCAGGCCTAATATTCACATTCTTGCCAAACGACCTAAAGCGGCCTCTTAGCCATAATGATCTGATCCTTGCGCCAAACGAAGAAGGGTCGTTTTTGGATGGGATATTTTTTGCGAAGATTGAGTAACAAAAGAAGTAGAGCAGCCGCATATACGTCTTCATGGATTTTTACCCAATATTGCCTCATCTTTATAAAAGAAACCATTATTCCCATTGCATACACGAACAACCCTGACTTGCGCATGCCTCGAAATATTAAAAACCGAGAACAGCTTCCAAAGCCAATAGTAAGGATCGCCAAATCGAATCTTTAATTTTAAAATAAAAGTTCTTTTGATATCCGCGCCAGACAAATGTTTATGAAGCTTTTTATGCCTTATAAACATAGACAAATTACGTTCTTCCGCCAGCGGATATAAGGTCGATTGCATATATTCACTGATACTTGAAGATAACAAAGAACTGCCACTTTTTGTAATACTCTCAGCATGCTCCCTATATAAAACCAAAGGACTGCTTATCACCACAAAATAGTATCCACCTAATGTAAGTTTGATGTACATAGGATAATCCTCAAAACCCCGATATCGCTCATCATAGCCGCCTACTTGTCTGAGCGCATTTGTTTTGAAAAATAATGCCGGGCCAAGTATCGGGCCATATTTTATAAAGTTGTCAAGCTGCTTTGATGCATTCTTTGGAAATCTATGACGAAGGATGGAATACTTTTTTCTGATCACATCACCTTGCATGACGTACATATCCGACGCAAAACAACTTGCGTCAGGGTTTCTACTGGCCGCATCAAGAAATGACTCGATACACTTTTGTTGCAGTATGTCATCACCTGCAATCAGCTTGACCCATTGGCCATGGCTATTATTTAGGCCTTGATTACAGTTAGCAGGGACCCCTCCATTCTTTTTGGCTGAAATTACTAAGGCGCCTGAGAAGGCATTTTGGTTTTCGTCGATCCATTCTTGGCAAATAGCCACCGTTTCATCCGTAGAGCAATCATCGCTTATCACCAGCTCAATATTCTTGTAGGTCTGACTCTTGATGCTTTCCAGTGTTTCCAGTACATACCTTGATGAGTTGTATGTAATCACTACAATCGATACGAGCGGTGAACTTTTTATGGTCTCTGCCATATGCTTATTACTCCAAACCGTCGCCAACGCGTCGCTTATTTGAACCGTTGAATCTGTCGCTGAAAGAGACTTGCCAACTTACCTGCAGGACCGCCCAATTCCGCCATGTTGGCCAGTTTCACCAGCGATCTGACACCGACTATCAACGCAAAGACAAGCCCCAGAGCCACGCCGGCTACATCATGGTAGTGGCCGGCCGCTGCCACCATAACCGCACAAGTAAATAAGCCGGCAACTTCCCATTTGATATGATGCTGCCAACGGAAGCCGATCAGCTTGCGCGTTACGACCAACATCATAGGGGCATAAACAAGATACAAAACAAGAAAGGAAATTCCGGTGGCTTCCAGCTTAATGTAAGGCAATAATAACCAAGTGCCGAAAACAAACAGTGCCATTACCGCTATTTCCGTCAACATAAACAACGTACCCTTGCCCATGGCAATAATCACAAATCCCATGGGCCAGGAAATCACCTTGAGCACATCGCCCAGTAACTGCCAGCGCAGTATGCTGGTGGCCGGGGCAAACTCTGCGCTGTAGAGCAGTTGAATAACCCACGGCGCCAGGCCCAGCATGGCCAGCAGTACCGGGCCGGCCAGTAACAAGGCCACTTCGGTTTGTTCGTTGACGAGTCGTGTCGCTTTTTCCCGGTTGTGTATCGCAGCCGTTAGTCGCGGGTAATAATCTGTGCCCATGGCACCCAGCACAAAGCCCAGATACGTCATGGAGATGGCCCAGGCGGCCTGGAAGTATCCCAGGCTTTCTGCCCCCAGATCGCGCTGCACCAAGGTTCGTACGGCCAGTTGGCCCAGTGTGCCGGCCAGCCCTGCCAGCATAAAGGCAAAGCCCAGGCGCAGCATCACCTTCCACTGGCCCGCTAGAGCCGGCATGGACGAGCGCGGCGTTTTTACTCCGGGCAGCCTTGCGACAAACACATGGCCAACGATGAAGCCAATAAAAGGCACGGAGAGAATGTATAACACCAGGCCCTTTTCACCCAGCCAGCCAATTGCCCCAACACCCAGCAAAGTTGACAGGAATGCCGAGGTGATTTGCGACCGGGCGATATCGCCAATGCGGCGCATACCTGTCAGCAAGGCACTTTGCGACCCGGAGGCGACTGATAGTGCCACCCCTATACCTAGCCAGCCAACCGTTGGCGCCAGTGAGGCATCGTTTAACACCTGTTCAGCCAAAACATCACGCAGCAACCAGAGCGAAACGCCACCTATTGCGGATAACAGCAGGGTGCCCCAGAACAAGGCTCTGCGCGCGGTATCAACTTTCTGCTCCTCGTTGCTGCCGGTGGCCTCGGCAATTTGTCGCGTGCCGGCATTACCCAGGCCCAGGGCCGATATCTGGGAGCCGGTGGTCATCAGGTTTTGCAGCAGACTGATCAAGCCTATGCCGGCGGGGCCAAGCAGCACGGCAACCATCTTTACCCGTAGCAGGCTTATCAGAATATTGATAACCGAGGACCCGCCAATAATCGCCGACGACTGCAGTATCTGCTTGTGAGAAGACTGCTTACTCATTAATACGCTTTCCAGGCGTTACAGGCTTCCGCCACCCGCTTTGCATTTTGCTCGCCCAGCACAGGGCTTATCGGCAAACTCAACACCTGACGATGCAGATCTTCTGTAACAGGCAGGCTTTTATCATGCCAGAGGCTGTAAGCCTGTTGTTGGTGTGGCGGCACTGGGTAGTGGATCAGCGTTTGTACACCCTGTTCAGACAGGTATTGTTGCAGCGCCTCACGCTGCTGGCAGCGGATAATAAAAAGGTGCCAAACGTGGCGGGTGTTTGTAAGTGGTGAGGCGCCAGGCGTTAGCGGTAATATCAGTGCATCATTGTCAATGCCGTTGATATAGGCATGGGCAACCTCGCGGCGGGCGGCGATCTCGTTTTCCAGATGGCGGAGTTTTACGCGCAGCATGGCGGCCTGTATTTCATCCAGGCGGCTGTTCACGCCCTGGTAGCGGTTTTCATATTTTTTATGGCTGCCGTAGTTGCCCAGTGCGCGCAGGATGGTTGCCAGTTCGTCGTCATTGGTCGTGATGGCGCCGGCATCGCCGAGGGCGCCGAGATTTTTGCCGGGGTAAAAGCTGAAGCCAGCGGCGTTGCCCCAGTTGCCGGCCTTACGGCCATCCAGGCTGGCGCCGTGCGCCTGGGCGGCATCTTCCAGCACCAGCAGCTTGTGACGTTGGGCAATGTCCATCAGTGCCGGCATATCGGCCAGCTGGCCGTAAAGATGGACGGGCAACATGGCGCGGGTGCGTGGCGTGATGGCGGCTTCGGTGTTCTCCGGGCACAGGTTGTAGCTGGCTTCGTCAGGCTCTACCAGCACCGGCGTGAGCCTGTTCTCGGTAATGGCGAGTATGCTGGCGATGTAGGTATTGGCTGGCACGATCACTTCATCGCCTTCTTTCAACCTGCCCTGCTCTTTCCAGGCCCGCAGCGTGAGGGTGAGGGCGTCCAAGCCATTGGCTACGCCAACACAGTGTTGCGTCCCGCAGTAGTCTGCAAATTCCTGCTCGAAGTCGCTAACCTCCTGGCCCTGGATATACCAGCCCGAATCGATGACACGCGTGGCAGCAGCCACCAGTTCATTGCGGTATTGGGCATTAAGGGCTTTAAGGTCGAGAAAAGGAATCATCAACCCATATACCTTAGGATTTTTGCCGGGTTACCCACCACAACAGCTTTGGCAGGCACGTCTTTGGTGACCACAGCTCCAGCACCGACCATGGCTTTTTCACCAATGGTGACCCCTGGCAGCACAGTAGCGTTTGCGCCGATACTGGCCCCTTGCTTTATATGAATGCCACTGAATGTTTCCGGGTACACCTTGGAACGGGGCATTGGGTCGTTGGTGAGGGTGGCATTGGGGCCGATAAATACATCGTCTTCAATGCGGGTGCCATCCCAGATGAAAACACCCGATTTAACAGTGACGTTATTTCCAATAACGACATCGCCCTCTATCAAGGTGTGCGCACAAATATTGCAGTTACTACCGATCAAGGCCCCCTTGAGTATTACGGCGTATTGCCAGATGCGAGTCTCATTCCCGATATCGCATTCTGCGACATCAGCCAATGTGTGTATAAAGCTCATGCGGAAACCTGCTGCAGGAAGTCTTGATAATCACGGATATAATCACTTTCATCGTAGTGCTCGCTGGCCAGCACGAGCATCACACAGTCCTTGCTGAAATCATGCATTTCATGCCAAATCATTTTTTCGATTCGAACACACTTGTCAGGGCGGTCCAGCCAGACCTCTTCCTTTTTTTCTCCATCATCCAGTATCATTCGGCAGCGACCAGCAATGCAGACCGCTGCTTGCTCCAGTTGTTTGTGGGCGTGGAATCCGCGTGGCACATCAGCTTTTGTGCCGAAGAGGTAGTAGACGCGCCGGATATCAAAAGGTGTACTCAGGTTTGATTCGAGAACCCCAAGCTGGCCACGATCATCACCATGGCACTGAAAGTCAATCCATTTGACCAGGCTCATCGGCCCTGCTCCTCGGCCAGTGACAGCAGATACTGACCATAGCCGTTCTTGCTCAGTTGCGTGCCGATACGCTGAAGATCGCCAACATCGAGCCAACCGTTGTTGAGTGCGATTTCCTCCAAACAGGCAACTTTGTAACCCTGGCGTTTTTCCAGCGTCTCCACAAAATGGGCTGCTTCCAGCAGGCTTTCATGGGTGCCGGTATCCAACCAGGCAAAGCCGCGCCCCAGAATCTCAACGCGCAGCGATTGCTTCATTAGATAGTGCTCAATGACACTGGTAATTTCCAGTTCGCCGCGTGGCGAGGGCTTCACTTGCCGCGCCACACTCGCGACCTGATTGTCAAAGAAGTATAGCCCGGTAACGGCATAGCTCGATTTCGGTTTGGCTGGCTTTTCTTCAATACTGATGGCTCGTTGGTTCTCGTCAAAAGCCACCACACCGAAGCGCTCGGGATCTTTTACCTTATAGCCGAAGACGGTGGCGCCGTCCGGCTGGGCGGCGGCACGGCGTAGCATCGGTGTAAAACCCTGACCGTAGAAGATATTATCACCCAGCACCAGGCAGACGCTGTCGTCGCCGATAAAGTCTTCACCGATGATAAATGCCTGTGCCAGTCCATCCGGGCTGGGCTGCGCGGCGAATTGCAGGTGTACGCCAAACTGGCTGCCGTCGCCCAGCAGTCGCTGGAAAGCGGCCTGGTCTTCCGGAGTGGTGATGATCAGGATGTCGCGGATCCCGGTAAGCATCAACACTGACAGAGGGTAGTAGATCATCGGCTTATCGTAGATGGGCAGTAGCTGCTTGGAAACGCCCATAGTGATCGGGTAAAGACGCGTGCCAGAGCCACCGGCCAGTATTATTCCTTTCACGCATTAACTCCCAATCGTTCGCGCTGATAACTGCCGCCCTGGATGCGCCGGCACCAGTCAAGATTGTCCAAATACCACTGTACGGCTTTACGAATGCCGGTTTCGAAGGTTTCTTGCGGCAGCCAGCCAAGTTCGCGCTGGATCTTGCCGGCATCAATAGCGTAGCGCCTGTCATGCCCGGGCCGGTCGGCAACATAGGTAATCAAGTCGCGGTACGACGCCGCCTGTGGGCGCAGTTCCTGCAGGATATCGCAGATGGTGTTGACCACGTCGATGTTCCGCAGTTCGTTGTGGCCGCCGATATTGTAGGTTTCGCCCACTTTGCCTTCCGTGAGCACTTTGTAAAGGGCGCGGGCGTGGTCTTCCACGTAAAGCCAATCACGAATCTGGTCACCGTTGCCATAGACCGGCAAAGGTTTGCGTTCCAAGGCATTCAGAATCATTAACGGGATCAGCTTTTCCGGGAAGTGATACGGCCCATAGTTGTTGGAGCAATTGGTGATGACCACCGGCAAGCCATAAGTGCGGCTCCAGGCCCGCACCAGGTGATCGGCGCTGGCTTTGCTGGCGGAGTACGGGCTGCTGGGGGCGTAGGCCCTCTCTTCAGTGAACAGGCACTCTTCCGCGTTCGGCGTTTCGCTTGGGTGGGGAAGCTCCCCGTACACTTCGTCCGTGCTGACGTGGTGAAAGCGAAAATTGGCTTTCTTGCCGGCATCCAACCCCTGCCAGTATTGGCGGGCCGCTTCCAGCAGCGTATAAGTGCCGACGATGTTGGTTTCCATGAAGGCAGCCGGTCCGTCGATGGAGCGGTCCACATGGCTCTCCGCCGCCAGATGCATGATGGCATCCGGCTGGTGTTGCGAAAACACACGGTCCAGTTCGGTGCGGTTGCAGATATCCACTTGCTCGAAGGCGTAGCGCGCGCTGCCGCGCACATCCGCGAGGCTTTCGAGGTTACCGGCATAGGTGAGTTTATCGAGATTCACCACTTGATCACTGGTGTTGTTGATTATATGGCGGACAACGGCCGAACCGATAAAGCCGGCGCCCCCTGTCACGAGGATTTTCATTGCGGGCTTACTCAACACTCACCGATACCTTGTAGCCGTTTCGCGCCAGCAGCGCATGTTGCCGTGCGGTTTCCAGATCACTGGCCACCATTTCCCTGCACATCTCCTGAACGGTGATTTCGGGCTCCCAGCCGAGTTTCTCTTTTGCTTTGGCCGGATCGCCCAGCAGGGTTTCCACTTCCGCCGGGCGGAAGTAACCGGGGTCGATTTTCACGATCACGTCGCCGGGCTTCAGGGCCGGGGCTTTGTCGCCGCTGATGCTTTCGACGATGGCGGTCTCGTTGACGCCCTCGCCCTCAAAACGCAGCGTGATTCCCAGTTCTTCGGCGCTCCACTGGATAAACTGGCGTACGCTGTACTGTTTGCCGGTGGCAATGACGAAATCTTCCGGCTGGTCTTGCTGGAGCATCAGCCATTGCATGCTCACATAGTCCTTGGCGTGGCCCCAGTCGCGCAATGCATCCAGGTTGCCCATGTAGAGGCATTCTTCCAGGCCCTGGGCGATGTTGGCGAGGCCCCGGGTGATTTTGCGCGTCACAAAGGTTTCGCCACGACGGGGGCTTTCGTGGTTGAACAGGATGCCGTTACAGGCATACATGCCGTAGGCTTCGCGGTAGTTCACGGTAATCCAGTAGGCGTACAGCTTGGCGACGGCATAGGGGCTGCGCGGGTAGAATGGTGTGGTTTCCTTTTGCGGGGTTTCCTGCACCAAGCCGTACAGCTCGGAGGTCGACGCCTGGTAGAAGCGGGTACGCTTTTCCAGCCCGAGGATGCGAATGGCTTCGAGAATACGCAGGGCCCCCATCGCATCCACGTCGGCGGTGTATTCCGGGCTTTCAAAACTGACCGCGACATGGCTTTGTGCGCCAAGGTTGTAGATTTCGTCCGGCTGCACTTCCTGGATAATACGCACCAGATTGGATGTATCGGTGAGGTCGCCGTAGTGCAGTTTGAAGCGGACGTTTGTGACATGCGGGTCCTGGTAGATATGATCCACACGCTCCGTGTTGAACAGCGAGGCGCGGCGCTTGACGCCGTGCACCGTATAGCCCTTCTCCAGCAGAAACTCGGCCAGATAGGAACCGTCCTGTCCCGTGATGCCCGTGATCAGCGCGACTTGGGCGGCATTACTGTTGTTGCTCCCCATTGCATCCGGCTCCCGTTACTGACTGCGAATGTTGTTCTGGTTACTCTGAAAATCCTGGTATGCGCGTGCCAGACCCTCTTCCAGGTTGACTTGCGGCACCCAGCCAAGGCCTTTCAGCCGAGCGCTGTCCATCAGCTTGCGTGGTGCCCCGTCCGGTTTACTGGTATCGAAGCTTATGCGTCCTTGATAGCCGGTCACTTGTTTTACCGTCTCCGCCAGCTCACGAATGGTGATGTCGCTGCCGTAGCCGGCATTAAGATGGCTCAGCATGGGCTGGGTGTGTGCGGCATAGGTGGTCCAGTCAAGGTTCATGATGTGTAAGCAGGCGCGGGCCATGTCATCCACATAGAGGAACTCACGCATCGGTGTCCCGGTGCCCCAGATCGCCACTTCGCTGACGTTGTTCTGTTTGGCTTCATGGAAGCGGCGAATCAGCGCCGGGATCACATGGGAATTGTCCGGATGGTAGTTGTCGCCGGGGCCATAAAGGTTGGTGGGCATAACACTACGGTAATCGATGCCATGGCTTTCCCCGTATTGACGGTTGTAGCTTTCACACAACTTAATGCCGGCGATCTTGGCGATGGCATAAGGCTCGTTGGTAGGCTCGAGCGGGTCCGTTAACAGCGCACTTTCTTTCATCGGTTGCTCAGCCCGCTTGGGGTAAATACAGCTGGAACCAAGAAAGAGCAGCTTCTTTACCCCGTTGCTGAACGCCGCATGGATGATGTTGGTCTCGATCATCAGGTTTTCGTAGATGAAATCGGCCGGGTGGGTGTTGTTGGCGTGGATGCCCCCTACCTTGGCCGCCGCCAGGTAGACTTGTTCCGGCTTGTGCTCGGCGAAGAAGGTGTCCACCGCCGCCTGGTTGGTCAAATCGAGCTCTCCGCGGGTACGGCACAGAATCTGCTCCGGATCGTGGCCTTTTTCAACGAGCTGCCGCACGATGGCGGAACCCACCATGCCGCGGTGGCCTGCGACGTAAATTTGTGGAGAGGCTGCCATTTATTCCTCTTTCTACTGTTTGGGGACTAGGATTCTGACGTTTTGAGCGTTGGCTTGATAGCAGCGGTTGAGCTCCGTGGCCAGGGCCGTCTTCGCCTGTTCGTCGCCGTGCACCAGGTGGATCTCCTCGGGCCACCGATCCATACCGGTGACGAAGTCGATCAACCCGTTGCGGTCGGCGTGGGCGGAATAACCGCCGATAGTGTCCACACCGGCCTTTATCTCGTGGATCTCGCCGTCCAACTCCACCTGGCCGCCCTGCCCTTGCGCCTGCAGCTCCCTGCCGGGGGTGCCGGCGGCCTGGTAGCCGACGAACAGCACATTGTGGCGCGGGTCGCCGAGCATGGCCTTCAGGTAGTTGACGATGCGCCCGCCGGCGCACATGCCGCTGGCGGCGATCACCACCGCCGGGCGGCCGCTTCCAGCCAGGTGGGTGGCCATGCGCTGGTGGACCTCGTGCTCGTCCACGCTGAACAGTTGCTGGAAGGCCAGCGGCCCCCGGCCCTGGCGCACCCGCTCTTGGGCTTCTTTGTTCCAGTGCTCGCGCAGGCTACGGTAAGCGCTGGTGAAGCGGCTGGCCAGGGGCGAGTCCAGAATCACCGGCAGGTCGTTCCAGTGCAGGCCGCCGGCGGCTTCCTGGCCCTGATTCTCATAGATCAGCTGTTCCAGATCGTAGAGCAGTTCCTGGGTACGGCCGATGCTGAACGCCGGAATCAACACCGTGCCCCGGTCTTTGAGGGCGCGCTCGATCAGCGCCTTCAAGCGGTTGCGGCGGTCGGCGTGGGCCTCGTGCTCCCGGTCGCCATAGGTGCTTTCCAGCACCAGGATGTCGCAGCCTTCCGGCTGCTCCGGCGGCCTCAGTATGGGCGTGTCCTTGTTGCCCAGGTCGCCGCTGAAAATCACCGTGGTGTCGTTGGCGCGGGCGTCACCGCTCAGATGACACTCCACGAAGGCGGAGCCGAGAATATGACCGGCGCGCCGCAGCCGGATCCGGGCTTCCTTGCCGCCTTCCTGGTAGACCGTCTGCCACTGATCGAAGGCCAGCGGCCGCAGCAGACGCTGCACGCGGCTGAGGTACCAATTGATTGCTTCGGGCTGGCGGCTGATGGCCAGCTTGAAGGCGTCTTCCAGCATGATTGGCAGCAGCTCGGCGGTCGGCTCGGAGCAATAGATCGGGCCGTCGAAGCCGGCGGCCAGCAACCACGGCAGGCGGCCAACATGGTCGATGTGCACATGGGTGACCACCAAAGCGCGGATATGGCTGACAGCGAACTCAATCTCGGGGCGCCCGGCGTGGGCGCCATCCTCGCCGCGGTCACTGCCCTGGAACAGGCCGCAGTCGATCAGCAGGCCGGCGTCGTCGGCCAGCGTCAGTTCATGGCATGAGCCGGTGACACCGGTGGCGGCGCCATGGTGTTTCACTATTACGGTATTGGAATCGTGCATGGTGATTTACTCCCCCATCCAGGCACGCTACCGCCGCAGGGTTTACCGTCGGTTCCCTGAGGACGGATCGGTGCCTTTCTTCTTTTTTGGCAGGTCTCTGGGATCCTGCCGGCAAGCTTTGCTTGCCTTTCGCGGGCGGGGCCCGCTCCTACAACGTGCTTATGTCTTTCAGGGCCAGGGTGAGGCGGTGCTGCTTGTGGAGCATGCTGAGCAGCACGATGGCGCGCTCCTGGCCGTCGAAGCGGTGGAACACCGCCTCCATGTCCGCAAAGGGGCCGTGATCAATGCGCAGGCGGTCGCCCGGGCGCAGCGCGGGGCGGTCATCGTTGGCGCTGGTCTGGGTTTGCAGCTTGAGGGCATCGATCACGGAGGGCGGCACCGCCGCCGGGCGGTCGCCGAAGGCCACCAGTTTGGTCACGCCACGGGTGGAGCGGATGGTGTGCCAGCCACTGCCCTGCTCGGACAGTTGAATAAAGAGATAGCCGGGGAACAGAGGTTCCTGGCGCTGCACGCGCCGGCCGGCGCGTACTTTTTCCAGGCAGAGCTGGGGCTGAAAGCAGGTAAAGCCCTGATTTTCCAGGTTTTCCTGGGCCCTGTAGTTCTGGTTGGCGCGGCACTGAA
>Ga0208014_1000455_pt1 | contig 16585 bp, 13 predicted proteins | sample 25_taG_FD_184099 | JGI IMG/M metagenome (GOLD analysis project Ga0208014, IMG submission 184099) | Marine viral communities from Cariaco Basin, Caribbean Sea - 25_WHOI_OMZ (SPAdes) (version 2) | ecosystem: Environmental > Aquatic > Marine > Oceanic | place: Caribbean Sea: Cariaco Basin...
AAGGTGCTTTGGCTGATGTTATGCTCACGGCAGAGCTCGGTAATAGGGACGCCTTGTTCGGCTTGTTTTAGGATGTTGACGATTTGGTTGTCGCTAAAGCGTGTCTTTTTCATAGGATTCTCCTGCTAGTGTATTTTAGCAGTTAATCTCTATTTGTAAGTGTTCTTATTTATTGGGGGGATTACCACATCATCTGTAACGGTTGGTGCAGCGGCACGGAGCGTAGATAAATAAGCAATGATATCGGCACGCTCTTTCGCATCTGGCATCGGGTCAGACAGCATTTTGGAGTCTGGCATGGCTTTTTGTGCATCTGCAATGTATGGATCGAGTGTCTCTGCATCCCATACCCAACCTGAATCTTCTAACCCTTTGCTGTAGGTATAGTCTTTTAACTCGGCAGCCGGCGCACCATATATATTCATTAATTGTGGGCCTTTTTTATTCAGACCTGCATTACGTTGATGGCATTGACCGCAAGCATCTTTATAAATTATTGAGCCGTTGTCCGCATCCCCGTCGGTATATAAGGGCAGAATCACAGGAGCGCGGTGGTCAGGTGGTGTTTTCTCACAAGCTGTGAGCAACAGAACAGCAGCCAAAAGGCTGCTCATTTGATATCTACTAATAAGGGACATTTTTAGCAATCTTTGGTTGAGGAATATTATCGCCATGACATAAACGATATGATGTATTGGCCTTTTAACTCGCTACCTTTATCGTGCTACTAGGCTCTTCTAAATAATACCCTTGCAAATAGCGCGCCCCCACACTCCAAGCGACTGACATCGTTGCTGCATCTTCGATATAAGGCATAAGCACATCGACCTTTATGTCATTAGTACGCGTAATAAGAGACTTAACCGTTTCTAGATTTTCTGCTGCACCAATATCTTGAATATAACTGCGCGCCAAGCGTACCATATCAGGCTGGACAAAATTGGCAATTTCAATAGATTTAACAGAAGAGCCAAAATTATTAATACCTAGTTGACAGCTAACATCGCTGAGTGCGGAAAATTGAGATTTGGCGACGGTTAAGTGATCAGAGATGTCTATTTCATTGAACTGGAGTGTCAATACACCAGCTGTGCCGCCTACCGCTTTTATCAATTGACTGGCCACTATCGGCAGTTTTTTATCAACCAATGAAGCATTAGTTAATTGTACTAACAATTTGGCTTCAGGATGAACTTTACGGACGTCATTAATTTTCTTACAAGCATTGATAAGCACCCATCGATCGATCTTTTCTAACAGTTGATGTTTTTTAGCCACCGCCATAAATTGATCAGGAGTTAATACCGTATTGTCAGCATCTGACAAAGGTAACCGTAGATACACTTCAAAGAAGTCGCTACGATCGTTATTGATGTCGTATATTGGCTGAAATGATAGATCAAAACGGTTATTAGTAATGGCATCCACTAATGACTCAGCAAGCGCATGATCATCGCTATTGGCATGTTCGCTTGGGTCATATATACGGTAAGATCCACCACTGTTAGAAGTCTCTACCATGATTTGGCTGATAGCATCCATGGCGCGTTCTAATATAATGACAGGCTCTACAGGATTTTTTTCAATCTTGACAACAGCAATACTAACTGTTGTATTGGTTGTACGTTTATCAAATTCAATAAACATATCCTTGATAGAGGATCCGATATTTTTAGCAAGTTCTTCAAGATCATTCGTCGTCTTGTTTTTTACTAATATCGTGAATGCAGTATCGCTGAAACGGCTCACATGTCCATCAGGTACTAGCTCAGTCAACGTGTGGGCAACTTGTTTGACCGTTGCATCTATTCCTTGTAGACCTAAACTACTTCTTATTTTTCCTACATTATCAACCTGCACATACAGCAGGGCTGCGGTCATTAGTCCTTGGGACGCCTGCTGATGTATTGCTATCATCTGTTCTTCAAAACCGCGACGATTATCTAAGCCAGTTAAATTATCTTTACGTTCAGCTTCGGCTAAACGCTTGGCAACCTCTGCACTATTATTACTATTCTGCTGAATAATAATCTGAATGACTGGCTCGCCTTCTAGCGTGGCTGATGCCAATTGTAGCTTTGCTTCAAAAGTGCTGCCATCTGTCCGTACACTTTCAAAATTAAACTCAACGTCTTGGCGACTACCTTTATCAAACTGACGTAAAAACTGTTTAAACCCTTGAACATTATCTCTACCTGAAATCAGGTCAATAATAGGCACGCCTACCACTTCATTCATCGATTTAAAGCCGAATAGCTGAAGATAGGGGTCATTAGCAAATATATGGATACCCTCGTCTATATAAGCGACCGCGCTCTTAGAGTTCTTAATCAACACATTGGCACGTTGCTCTGCTTCAGAAAGCACTTGACGTAAAGTTTTTAGCTCACGACGACTGCGCAAACTACTATGCTGTAGACAAATGGCCATTACAACTGGCATCTCTTGATCCATTTCAAGCGCTTTGACCATCGTGCCACTAATAACAGTCGGTAGCTCATACTCATTGTAGGCAGTCGACGCTATCTCTTCATTCGTTAAACAGATCATTGGCAGATCGATATTTTGCTCTTGTACGATGCTTACCACATCTGTAAAGCTCATATTATAAGCTTTGCCAAATACCAGTACATCCCACGGTTGGCGCAGAAGTTTTAATAGCTCTTCTTTATCGTCCAAAAACCCCAAATTTACACTATCATAATAAGGACTCAATAACTGAACAAGACGTTCAGCATAGAGCTGATCATCATTGATCACTAATAAATTTAAAAGAGATTGAGAGCGCATAAGAAGCCTTTTAGTCGTACGTATTGTTATCTTTTATTTTGTTACTTTACATCTTTGCCTAAAACTAACCTAGCACATAAAACATGCTAGCGTTAATATTCTATGAATCCTATCAGTATAGACTGAGTTTTCACTATGATAATTATTTTATAGTTAGAGATATCATAAAAGTCAGAGTAACAATATTTATCATTATAGACAATAATTAGACCAACTGCTGACCTTTGTCGCCTACTATATTACTGACGAAAATCTGTATAAACTCTCCGTTATGGCCTGAAATACTTGTCGCATCTAAGTACCTCTAAGCGCTATAACTGCGCCACCTCATATTGACTAAACTTATCAGTCATCATTAGCCTGCGTCCTAATCGTAGAGTGGTTTGTTTATTACCAATACGCATGACGACTCTATCATCAGCTTGAAAGTAAAAAGGCGGTACGATTAGCGTGCCAGTCGTCTGTAGCTGTTCATCTTTACCGAGAATAAATACCGGTACAAAATGATGACTTCGCGTTTTACTGCCTTCCAAACGTAATCCACATGCCACAATTTTATGCCCGAGTATTTGCCATTCCACTTCTGGATTTTTAGTATCTACATTGAACCAGCGTACCACCCCTATTGACCAATCAGGTTGTTCTGTATTTTCAGAGCCATAGACCAAAATTAAACTCATTATGTGTAAAGGTTGAGGTGCTGTTAGAGAAACGTCAGGGTCAGTTTGTTCAACGTTAAGCCCTTCTTGATTGAGAATATTTTTATCGACAACATTCTTATTGAGCTCATCACTTTTTGGCAACAAATGCAGTTTTCGATATGCTGAAGAACTGTCATAATCGTCAAATGTTTCAATATTTATGATGCTACTGCGGCCACGCTCGTTATCAAACGTATCGTATAAAGGCCTGTCTTCTTCTCGTAAATGCTTTATAGCGATCAAATTGGCAAAAGTTTTTGAATGACCTACATGGTAGTGCATATCGTTAAAATTGGTGATTAACTTTGCCTGATGTTTGCTAGTATATTTGGTTGGCAAGCTAAGTGGCGGCTGCAAATAGCGGTAGCTGATGGTCATCGAAATAGCATTAAGCAGACTATATTCTGCTGTGTTGCCTTCTTCGATAAAGGCTTCTTTACGTGACTCAAAATATTCAACTATCGGTGTCAGTTCTATAAATAAACAGTCATGACCATCTTCATATGGGTTGATATGAGAGTTGACGGTCAGATAGCTTGGTGGATTACTACTATGAAGATCAACAAAAACCTTTGTCTCGGTGGCAGGCTCCATTGTCGCGACCATGTGTTTAGCCCATTCAGGCAATAGACGCTGTACGAGTAAGATATTCGGGCGCCTCATAGCACGCAAATTTAACAAGTGATGCAAACAAATTTGGCAATATAGCTGATGGATACTGTTTGTTTGGTTCGTGACAGTATGTAGACTTAAATCCATATCAGCTACTTTTCTCTGATGAGCCAGATAATATAACTGATTGACTTTAGACCACAGGTAATCTGATGGCTTTCGATAGCACAGTGTCTCTTCTGCTAATAGTTTTTGGTATCTTAATAGTGATTGATAAATCGCAATAGCAAGCGTGCTATCAGGTTTAGTCTCAGCACCAAAAAAACGCTGCCAACCTTTACCAGAAGATTGGTTTAAGGAGGCTTCTGACAACTGAGTCTCACGACGGATGACTTTGTCGTAAACCATGATAATTAAATAATGTAGCGATTGCATTTTAGCGATATAAGACATCTGATCCTGACTAAGCGCGCCTGTCTCATAGATATAGTGCTGCCTAAAAGCTGCAATCAGTCGGTCTGAGGCATCAATGACTTTTGTCATTAATTTGAGACGCTGTTGTTCATCCATATTGGACTCACGTAATACTGTCAGTAGGCTCTCTAAATGCTCTGTTTGCTGCTCTTGGGTAAGCGTAGGTAGCGTTGCCAACATCTTTAACAAGTAACGTTCTTGACCATTTACTGAGCGATTAGATAGCGGAGGTAGTGGCTCTGTAGAATCTAAATGCTCTTGAAACATTAATAACGTTATCATCAGTATCTTTACTCTCTATTAGTCACTCTGAAGCAATCAGTAATATGCAGCAGTACAAATACATGTATGGCATAAAAAATGTTTGTGAAGCTCGACTATAGAAAAGTGATGATATCTATTTATTGTGAGCCTGAAACTAGCAGTACGCTCTGACAATACCTACATACTGTCAAAATCTTATATCTAAAGTTGTATACTTTTTAATTAGCTTACATACTGACAGTCTATATTCTTTTCCAATCATATATCTATTTATACTTATAAAAAAGCATAAATCCTAGATTTTAGTTTCTAAAGATACTATCCGCATCTTTTTTAAGAGCCGCTCTTTGTTTACTAATTCTCCTAAATTGATATAGTGCCCTACATTAGCTATTGCTGTAAATATCAATCGGCACTTTAAAAGGTCTATTCGGCAACTCTCTGACCAACTTAGGGACAAGATAACCTGGCAATGATGCTAGCAATGACCAATAAAGCTCAATCGCTGCTTGCTCACTACTATCGAAATGCGCTGCACCAGCCACCTTATCCAACACATGTAAATAATATGGTAGCACGCCAGAAGCAAACAAACGCTGACTAAGCTGTACTTGCGCGTTAAGAGTATCGTTGACACCTTTTAACAACACGGCTTGGTTTAATAGCGTAACTCCAGCTGCTCTGGCACGTTGCAAGTATTCAGCAGTTGGGGTATCTATCTCATTGGCATGATTACAGTGAATGACCATGACAATATGGCAGCGGCTTTGAGATAACCTCTCTAACAATGCAGCGTCCAAGCGTGCTGGTATCACCAATGGCAAACGCGTATGCAATCGAATGGTAGTAATCTGCGGAAGAGACTCCAAAGTATCTAACCATGAAAACAAACGTCTATTAGTCACATTTAGTGGGTCACCACCACTCAAAATCACCTCATTGACCTCAGGATTCGCATTAATATAGTTGATGATATTTTCTTTTGCATCGGCAGTTGGCATGTTGGCACTATAGTCAAAATGCTGGCGAAAGCAGTAACGGCAGTGAATAGCGCACGCACCCGTAATCGTTAACAACACTCTCGACTGATATTTATGAAGCAAGCCTTTTACAGGATTTTGAGTATTTTCGCTTAGCGGATCTGCTACATAGCCTGTGACATTGATTTGCTCTTGCTGGTCAGGCAGCACTTGCTTAAGCAAGGGATCATTACGGTCGCCAATAGCCATTTTTGTCACAAAGCCACGCGGCACACGCAGTTCAAAATGCTTAGGTACGTAAACTTCTGCACGCATTGAATCAAGCTGTAGGATACTCAATAGCTCATCAACAGATGTAATAGCTTCCGATAATTGCGTTTGCCAGTTTTTTTGTGTGATTAAATGGTTTATCATGACAGCCTATTACCTGTGCCCAAAATCCGATATTATACGCCCTTAGTGTCTAGCCTATCAAAGTATCCTCGTTAATCCGTAAATACTTGGCATAACAGAAAATTTTGGTACAGTCAGCCCTATGTCTTACTATTATATTTACAACCTCTAGGAGTTTCTTGTGGGAAGTTTTTCTACTAATGAATTTAAAGCTGGTCTAAAAGTGATGCTTGATGGCAACCCTTGTGCCATTCTTGAAAACGAGTTTGTCAAACCTGGTAAAGGCCAAGCCTTTAACCGTGTTAAGTTGCGCAATCTTCGTAGTGGCAAAGTACTGGAACAAACTTTCAAGTCAGGTGACAGCCTAGAAGCTGCTGATGTGATGGATACTGAAATGAACTATCTATATAACGATGGCGAGTTTTGGCATTTTATGCATCCTGAGAGCTTTGAGCAGATTCAAGCGGACAAAAACGCAATGAGTGATTCAATCAAGTGGTTAAAAGAAAACAGTAATGCTCTATGTACCATTACGTTATTTAATGGCGCTCCTCTGTCAGTCACGCCGCCTAACTTCGTTGAGTTAGAAATTGTAGAAACAGATCCTGGCGTACGCGGCGATACTTCAGGCGGTGGTGGCAAACCTGCTAAATTAGAGACAGGTGCTGTTGTACGTGTACCATTATTCGTGCAACAAGGTGAAGTGGTACGTGTTGATACGCGTACTGGCGACTACCAAACTCGCGTGAACTAATATCGCTCTAAACATGACTGGTAGTTGATATTTACTGATATCTTTATCATCAATAAAAAAGCTTAACCACCATATAGGCGGTTAAGCTTTTTTTATATTTACCGATCATAGTTACATTAAAATGCTAATCAATGGCGCCAATACTAATATTTAGTAAGTTACTCTTCTTCCAATGATTGCTTTTGTATCAGCCAATACTGTACCAAGGCATTCAACTGCTCTTGCTTAAAAGGTTTGGTGCAATAATCCTGCATACCAACTTTCAGATATTTCTCACGCTCGCCGTCCATTGCATTGGCAGTCAAGGCAATAATGGGCGGCAATACTTGAGGATCATATAATTCATGCAGCTTAATAGTAGCCTGTACCCCATCCAAAATCGGCATGTGATGATCCATTAATATCACATCATAACGCTCAGGGAATAAAGCAAAAGCCTCAATTGCTTGCTGACCATCAGTAACATGAGTGACGGTATGACCACTGTTGGTTAGTGCTTTTTTGGCAATAATCGCATTAACAGTATCATCTTCAACCAACAAGATATGGCCAGACCGCTCATGCGTAGGTTCAATCATCGTCATATCGTTAGAGTCTTGCCATACCTCATACTTGTCTTCGTCAATAGTAGTTAACGGTAATAAAACACTAAATGTCGTACCGACTCCTACTTCACTATTTACATGAATACGACCACCCGTCAAATCGACTAGGGACTTACAAACAGACAGTCCAAGTCCAGTACCACCGTAAATACGATGAGTAGATTTATTTGCTTGATCATAAGCGTCAAATATCGCCTCTAACGACTCTTCTTTGATACCAACACCCGTATCTTTAACCTCTATACACAGCGTCATATTTTGACCAGTTTCATCGCATTCTATTTTGCTTGCTTCTTTTTCTTGACTCGTACTCACGAATTTTTCGTCAACGTTATCTGGACAGTAGCAGTTGTCCATATGTTTGACATCAATACTTACCTGCCCACCTTCACGCGTGAACTTAATCGCGTTATTGACCAAGTTTGCAATAATCTGCTTTAGACGTACAGGATCGCCGTTTACATAAGGTGATAGCGTTTCAGTATAATTATAATCTAAGGTTACGCCTCTTTGACGTGCCTTTATTGCAAATAAACTGACGACCTCATTACATAAGCTAGATAAATTCAATGGAATAGAATCAATCGTCATTTTTCCAGACTCAACTTTTGATAAGTCCAAAATACCATTAATGATGACCATCAAATGCTCGTTAGAAACTTTTATATTATCAACGTATTCTCGCTGTTCATTACTGAGTTGGGTATCGCCTAACATCTCTACCATACCGATAATACCGTTCATCGGTGTGCGAATTTCATGACTCATATTAGCCAAAAAGCTCGATTTCATTTCATTAGCACGCTTAGCATCACGCTGCTTATCCTGTAATTGCAAAGCATCAGCTGCCATTTTGGCAAACTCTGCCAAGATCTCTGATTGTTGTTCATTAAAACTATGATTAGGCTTTGTATCCATAAGGCATAAAGTACCTAGACGATACCTTTTATTGTCTTCATATAAGATAATAGGAGCACCAACATAAAATCGTAAATATGGAGATCCTGTGACCATAGGATTCTGACTAAAACGATCGTCTTTCCAAGTATCTGACACTACGAAAACGTCATCAGACAGTATCGTATAGTTACAAAAAGCAATATCACGTGATGTCGTGCATATACTGTCAGATTCATTGTCAAATTTACAAGCTGGTTTTAAATACTGTGTTTCCTCATCCATAAAAGTGATCATAACGACTGGCACATCAAAAAACAGCTTTACGAGTTCAACAAGCCGCTCAAACGCAGGCTCCTCATCTTCATTGAGTACCTGATACTTTCTTAGCTTATTGATACGCTCTATTTCATCTACCGCGACAGGGTAGCTCTGCTGAGGTGAGTTAGATATAGACAAGGTAAACTCCATTAAATAATATCAGACGTATTAGTTACGACCCGTCTGTCTTATTAATAATTGTAATGCTTCACTCACCATAATCATCGCCACCACTGACGTAACGACTACTGCTGAGCCATAACCACCGCATTGCAAACCGCCTGTTTGACAGCTTTTATCTACAATTGGCGGCTCTGTCGAATAGACACATTTGATACCAAATTTTTCTTTTAAAGCACTATTAATGCCTTTCTCGTGGCGTAACTTGTTGCGTAACTTGGCAAGTAGTGGGTCTTGATAACAGTCACGCAAATCACTTACTCTAATCTGACTTGGATCTATCTTACCACCTGCACCGCCCGCACAGACCAACTTTAGTTTATTAAAACGACAGTGTAAAGCAATTGCTAATTTAGCATTCATATCGTCTACGCAATCTAAAATAACAATCGGTTTCCCCTGAGCATTGGCAGATTTAACTGCTTCACGACTTGGTAAGAGTGTGGCGACATTATCTACTGTCAAAAAGTCATCGATTAAATTTAAGGTTACTGTGGGATTAATCTCTCTAATACGAGTTGCCATTGCTTCAATTTTACTTTGTCCAAACGTGCTGTCCAATGCAGGCAGTTGGCGATTGACATTAGACGCAACCAATACATCCAAATCAATCAGCGTAATCGTTCCCACTGCTGTCCGAGCCAGCGCCTCTGCTGCCCAAGAGCCCACTCCTCCTACACCAATAATGTAGACATGAGCTGCCGAAAAAGTATCAACTGCTGAGGTACCATAGAGTGTCCGTGTACCTTGAAAACGACGATCGTACTGCTCATCTTGTTGGCTCGATTCGTCTTGTGCAAGACTGTCTTCGACGGATTCTGGTTGTTCAAATTGTCGCGTGTCACTCATAACAGATCAAATTCTCTTTTCAAATATTTTGGTTGTCATTTATACGGCTAGTACTTTTTAGCTTCTAATTACAGCTATGCTTTTTTTATAAGTAGCACAGTTACATTGAATAAGCCCAGTCTACTTTCAGAGCATCACAGCTATTTTGCCATAACTGCTTAGCAAGTTTATCATGTGGTATTTCTAATAGCTCACTCAAGCTTGCTAATACCCATGGCAGATTGGCTGGTACATTCCTATTATGTGAATCAGTATCATCCGTTGTCTGACACATAATAGGTGTCATATCTGGACAATCCGTCTCAATGACCAAGCATTCGATGCCATGACTTTCAACTGCTACTTGAATAGCACGGCGCAGTTTTTTGGCATTCGGATTGGTTATCTGACCAGTAATACCGAGCTTAAACCCTAATTTTACAAAAGCCTTTGCCTCTTGCTCACCACCGCTAAAGCTATGGGCAATACCGCCTAATTTATGCGCATCGTATTTATGTGCTTTTAATATTGCGAGTGCTTCAGCATGCGCCTTACGAATATGTAGCATCACTGGCAGATTATGGGTTACTGCCATATCCAACTGCGCCGCAAAGAACCTTTTTTGTTTAGCAAATACATCAGGCTGCTTCATTGCATCGGTAAAGGTGTCTAACCCAATCTCACCAATGGCTAATGGACGTTGCTCTATCACTATTTGTTCAAGTTGTATTAAATGATCATCGGTATGCTGCTCAATATAAAATGGGTGTAAGCCTAGCGCGACATGGGCTGCAACATCGCACTTATCTTGGTTGTTTTCGTTTGTCGCAGACGATTGCGATATGTTATTGATGAAACCTTGAGTATCGTACATTCGATCAAAATACTGATATAGATAACCTACTAGCACTAAGTGACGAATACCTTGACTATAAGCCTGCTCTACCTGTTGTCTGCGATCATTGTCGAACACTGGAGCATCAAAATGTGTATGCGTATCTATAAGAGGATAGACATTTTTTAAAACTTCTCTAGCGTTTGTTCTCTCAGCCATAGTCACTGATTTGTTACCACACATTAATAAACTCCACAACTGACTTTTCAAAAGATAAAGTTAAGTAATACTGCTATAAACGCATTATTGAGCTTCTATTTTTTAATTAATAGCTTCTATTTACTAGCTGCATTTTCAAGATCACTACCTTCAGATACGGTATCATGGTTATTTACTATTTTCGTATTGTCCTTTCGACTACTGCGTCTAGGGATGAGCAATAGCGCAGTAGCAGCCACACTCAGTAAAAACAACTTCTTTGTATTCTTATAATTTGTCATCTTAGTTTCTGATTTACTGTGGTGAAAAGTAAGATACGTAACTCGTTATTCTATTAGTAACCAATATACCCAAATATAAAAGCGGCTATGTTTATCTGTGTTATGAATACGCAAGCTAATGTACGATGTAACTACTGTCTATCACATCGTACATTCATTTATGTCAGTTGAATCATATTAACCGTTATATATACGGCCAATATTTTAACGATTGAGAGGATAGGTCGTGATACCGCTATTAGGACTATCTACTCTTGTAAAACCTTGCGAAGTAGATTTTGGCGCTTGATCACGTTTAGGGATAAGGGGATTTAGCGGCATGAGCTCGTAATCCGCACTGACATTACCATTCCAACCTTCAGTGCCACTCAATGGTAATTGCTTAATCGTACCGTTTTTATCAATGACCAGCTGCAACACTCGCATTTGATTGAATTTGCGTTCAGTCACACTCGCTACCGCGCCGCCATCACGTAAAATAGTTGGCTGTAAAAAGATAATCAAATTGCTCTTTTGGGTGCTGTCATTGTCAGAACGAAAGAGTCTACCGATGACTGGAACATTACCCAGTCCAGGAACTTTCTGTTGACGTGTGGTGGTGTTGTCACGCATCAGGCCGCCCAAGGCAATCGTTTGCTGATCATCCGCTAGAATGGTCGTATTAATAAGGCTTTTATTGGTAATTAGCCCACTGGCATTACCCGTACTACCTGGTACCACTGACGAGACTTCTTGCGACACTTCTAATCGTACTGTGCCATTGTCACCAATATGAGGAATGACATTCAGATTAATACCAATGTCTTGACGATCAATTGTCTGAAATGGGTTGTTTGAATTATTGCCACTGGTGGTAAAAGAACCCGTGACAAAGGGTACGTTTTGACCAACTAAGATACTGGCTTTTTCATTATCCAATGTCAAAATCGATGGCATGGACAATAGATTAGCACTGGTAGATGAGTCAAGCGCCTGCAAAATAGCACCATAAAACTCTGTATTGCCCTGACTGTCTTTGCGACTATCTCCAATTCCTATCAGTGCACCCGCGATAGAGCTGGCAGCAGCGCTGATACCTGCCGTACTCGTCCCTGCTAAAGCAGCCGCTGCAAGTGTCGTCGCGCTGGCTCCCACATTATTAAAGTTGACCACTCCATAGCCACTGTTGGCATTACCTAGCGCCCATTGAACGCCTAGCTGGGTGGCATCATCGCCTGACACTTCAACAATAGCGGCTTGAATTAATACTTGTGCACGGCGACTGTCTAATTGGTTGACCGCATCTTCAATCTCGAACATGAGCTCAGGTGCGGCATTGACGATAACGGCATTTTGAGTTTCGTCAGCGATAATACTAAACGGACGACCGCCCACTCCTGTGCTTGTTCCACTTGTGCTGCTAGTCGACACAGCAGCTGTACTGCTACCTAGGCTATCGCTAGCTGCATTATTAATTGCGGCGCCTGTGCTACTTACATCATTTAATGACGCTGATTCTAATGTCGAGGTCGCGCCAGCACTATTGATAGATTGATTAGCGAGTAAGCCGCGTAACATATCGGCGATATGACCAGCACTAGCATACTTTAAACGAAAGACACGTAGACCGCTTAAACGTCTGGTCGGCGTGGTATCCAATTGATTAACCATTTCTTGGACTTTAGCAATCATTTCAGGACTGCCTTTGACCAGCAGTCTATCGCTCGACGTATCAGCAATCACCTTTAGCTGATTGTTGCCACCTTGTGCTTGTCCACTACCCGCACTTGAGACTAAAGCGCTAATCAACTCCATCATACGTTCGGCATCGACGTGGCGTAGCGGTATCACTTGCAAACTGTCATTTACATTGCTGTCTAAATCACGGATAAGGGCTGTTAGCTGATTAAGGCTGTCTGCTCTATCGGACAAGACTAGCGCATTGACACCAGGTACAGCGGCCGCGTGAGCCGACTGCGGCATCAATGGGCGAATAACCCCTAATACTTCTGCAGCTTGGGTGTTGGTCAAATAAATAACTCGAGTAGCGAGCGACTCGCCCACACTATCACCGCGTAAATCAACCGCCACACCAGATTGCTTAGCAATATTATCTGGCACCAGTTTTGTCGTCGTTCCCGATTCAATCGCAGCGATACCATTCACTTGCATCACGCTCAGAAATAGCTGATAAATCTCATCACGGGACAAGGCTTTATTAGAGATGACTGTGACATTACCATTGATACGTGGATCGAGCACAAAGTTTTGATCTGTGATGGTCGCAACTTCATTAATAAAGGCTTTAATATCAGCGTCTTGCAAATTGACTTTCCAGCTCTCAGCATTAGCAAGACCAACACCAGCAGCCCATAATGGTACTGCCAGACAAAGTGGTCGACACAGGCGCATCAAACGCTGCAGGCTACGGTACAAAGGCGTGGCTGAAAAATTCTGAAAACTTACCATATTGATGATTACCTACAGTGATATTGCTTACTATGTGCTGAATTTTTAAGGAGCAATTTTGCTAAAAACCTACCTTGCTAGAACTGCTGGCGAATCGTAATAACTTGCTCACCACGTTGAACCTCTATCTGCGCTTCACCTGCTTGCTGTACTTGCTGAAGTACACCAGCATCTTGCGCTGGGTTATTACCTACGCTCTGTCCGTTGACAGTTAGTACCTTATCACCTGGCTCAAGCCCTAAACGATTACGTAGGCCAGCAGGCATCGCCGCTGTGACTTGGTAGCTCTCGCCCGATGCCATCACCCCCATTCTACTTAGATAACTGGCAGGGTTTTCTTGCAAGGCCGTAACCGCTTCTTCGATAGCCGACTGTGGACTTTTTGAAGTGTCTGCGCCAGTTGTCCCTTCTGTCTCGGGAACAGCGTTTTGTACTGGCTGGGGCCCTGTCGGCAACAGGCTATTGTTTGGCAAACGCTGATTGCTTATTCCGCTTGCTAGCATATCACTTTGGTCTAATGGCATCGCCTCTGGCATTTTAATAACGGTTTCTTTATCGTTAGCATCAGCGATAATGACTGAATTCCAGTCAACAGCCACGAGCGTATAATCGCTGTCTTTTAGTCCATCACCGATGCGGTAATTTTTGACTTCGCCATTGACATTCAATAAGGCGGAAGACATGCTCTCAGGTATGGCTAGTAGTACGCCTTTGAGCTCAATGTTGGGAGGTGGTTGCACGGCTGTGGTAACAGGATCGGGCTCAGCAAAGGTTGCAAATAAGCCACTATAATCGTTAGTGGATTTGGCATTATTCTGTAGAGGCGCTAAAGGCAATGCAGGCGCTAGAGGTGCTGCTAGTAATAACCATAAAAGACGGGCGGCTGTCCAACATAGCCAAGCAATGGCTAACAACAATAGCCAAGCTGAAAAGCGATTGAGAGTATTGATAACAGGTTTTAGGCTTGCGGCGATATTAAGCATTTAGTTCGCCCCCAAACCAGCTAACAATGGCTGGCGCACACTAACTACTGGCGTATCTTGAGGAGCTTGTCCTTTATACTCAGGCATATTCTCTAGCAAACGCTGCGTCAAACTGACATCGAGCATATTATCACTGTCGAGATACAGATCTCCCAAACGCTTATCTTGATTGTTCAATAAATTAACATGCAGCAAATCTCTATTGTTTTTTTGCTCTGTACTAAGCTCAGCTCTTAGAGCAGGCATCGTAATATAAAAAACTTTGCCACCACTAGGATAGCCTACCTCACCACCAACCCAAGTCAATTGTCCATCCGCTGCACTAAATCCGCCAGTGTCTTTAGCAGGCTCACTATTAGATACGTCACTTTTACCAGACTGACGCGTTAGCGATACATTGTTTACTTGAATAGGGGTATTTGGCAGCTGCCAGTTGACCATACTCGCTAGCGTCTCAGGTGCAATTTTTCCACTCATGTCATCAACTTGCCATGAGTTTAACCCAAGTTTAGCTTGCCCATTCAGACGTGTCTGTGCTGAGTGGATATTAACATCCGCACCTAGCTTCCCTATGAGTAAATGCCAAGGCTGCCATGACCATTCCACCGTACCTGTGAGCGACGTCGATGACATAGGCAATTGCCAAATGGCAGCACCTTGCCATACATTGCCAGATAAATGCTGCACATAAGGCGTATCTGGCGCGTATTTCTCAAGTAACCATGCTGCTGGCATTTGCAACACAGCAAATAGCGCAAACAACACAAACCCCACTAGCCACCAGAGCTTACGGGGACGTTTATGTGAAAACTCAGATACTTGGGCCACAGTCGTACAACTCTTATATAAGACAAAAACGTCATTATCATAACAAACAATGGCATATAGATGACAGAAAAAAAGCCAGTATCTTTTTGCCAAAATACTGGCAGTAAAGATACTGGCTTTTATTTTCTCGAAAGCAGCTATGTCTGTCGCTAAATGGTTGTAAATACACCATTATAAATAGCAACTTCAAACTGGTTCACAGAAAGTAACTCTATAAGAAAACAGCTAATTAAATAGCGAAATCTTCGATATCACGACCTGCTGCTAGCGCTTCGACTAACCACGTTGGCTTACGGCCACGGCCAGTCCAAGTTTCACTATGGTTATCAGTATTACGATATTTAATGCTGCGTTTTTTCTCTAACTTTTCACCAGCTTTCAGTATTTCTTCAATCGTTGCATTGCTATCTTCTGCAATCTGCTCGAACTGCATATAGGCATCATACAAACGTTGATGCTGTTTTTTGGCGATAAGTTGTTGAGCGTTTTCAGTGATAGCACGTAACTCATCTACGTTCAAATTTTCTAAATCAATTGCGTTATTTTTGCTCATAATAAATCCAACTATAAAATAAGAGTGTGGCCTCTATTGAGGTATTGTTTTTCGTGAAAACATGCAGTGAACAAATCGTTCATTAGCCATTAATTCTATTTATAAAATATAATTAATTCTAAAAAGCATTTAATTTCTAATGGTATCTAGAGCAGTCCACCATAGATAAAAATATATGACAATAGATGCTCATTGTATCCATTTTAAATAAAATTAGTTTTAGATAAATCTAAACACATAAGTCACTATTCTTTATATATTGCTATTATAGCTTCGAAAGTATTTCTTAATAATAGAACAAAATTCTAGTACTTTAACTACTGCTAGAATTTCACAATAATATTTCGACAAAAACCTACTGTTAAAATAATAGAGTAGTAAGTCAATGCACTATACTCTCAAATATAGTCACCTGACCACAAAAATGTTATAAAATAAATCAACTAAACGATTACCACAATAAATAACCATGACTTACTCCCTAGATTAGACCTCTTGCAAAAGTCATAATTTAAGCTCGGAATTAATGATACCAGCAAACAGCTTCATTCTAAGATCATAGCGCTGACGACGGTTGCGATATTTATGAGCCACGATTTTAAACAACTTGATTAAGCCTATTTTGTGCTCAACCACAAT
>Ga0208014_1000456_pt1 | contig 16584 bp, 8 predicted proteins | sample 25_taG_FD_184099 | JGI IMG/M metagenome (GOLD analysis project Ga0208014, IMG submission 184099) | Marine viral communities from Cariaco Basin, Caribbean Sea - 25_WHOI_OMZ (SPAdes) (version 2) | ecosystem: Environmental > Aquatic > Marine > Oceanic | place: Caribbean Sea: Cariaco Basin...
TAGACAGTTAGTGATTGAGCTGGATGCTTTGAACACTATAAAATACCATAAAAAAACAGAAAAATATACCTTAGGTTTAATCGACCGTATAAAGGCGGTAGAATATTGGGATAGAGCTTTTAGTGATTTTGAGAATGGAATGATTGGGCACGATGACCTAATCATTTTAAGCCAGAAGATGTTTGAAAATTATGAGAATCTCACATTAATATTAGCTTCGAAATATCCTTTCCTTTTTGTTGATGAATATCAGGACACAACACCTGAAATAATCAATGCGCTGTTGGATTATTTACTTTCTAGGCATAAAGAAAAAATAGTTCTGGGATTTTATGGAGATTCCCATCAAAAAATATACGACCAAGGAGTAGGTTCTTTAGATAGTTATTTGGACTCCAAAATAATAGACATCATAACTAAGAGTGAGAATTACCGAAGTTGTCAAGAAATAATTGATTTACTTAACAACATAAGATCAAATATTAAACAAGAAATTCCTGATGGCCTGCAAAAAGAAAGTGGGAGTGTACGTTTTATTAACTGTAAAAACTATCCATTGAAGGAAAAAAATCAAAAGGTAAAGGATTATGAGAACTCACTGATATCTCAAAAAAATGAGAATTATGACGATATCTTCAATGAATTGGAATCCAAAGGGTGGAATTTTGGAGCTAATAGTGAAGACAAAATTTTGATAATAGCAAACAGTCGTGTGGCACGTAGAAGTGGATTTGGGAGTTTATATGCCATATATAATCGTAGATTTCCGCTTGGTGCAGCAGACGCTTTAATAAAAAGAGAACATCCCTTGACTTCTTTGTTTGTAGGTTCTGTCGATAAAAAAACTTCAGTTGAGAGAGAGACAGGAATTGAACATCTTGTTGATTATTATAATGAAGATCGCTACAATGAAATATCAACTTTTTTAAAACGAAATGGCAGTAACTCAATAAATTTAAAAAAACACTCTGACAAAGAAATAATAAATGATAAAATTAAAGAATTGATGGTGTTGAGAGAGACAAAGACTATTAGTGAAGTTTTAGAATATGCAAAAGAACAAAAACTTATAACGCTCTCTAAAGGAATGATTAGGCTACAAGAAAAAGTACAAAAAGAAACAGATGGCATGCCTGATCTTGAAAAAGCAAAATTAGAAAAAGAAAAAACCTTTTATAATTCTGTCTTATCCCTCCCATATAAAGAAGTTATTTCCCTTTTTAAATATACTCAAAATCAAAACGTTTTTTCCACTAAACACGGTACAAAGGGAGAAGAGTATAGAAATGTGCTTGTTGTAATAGATGATACAAGTTGGAAATCTCATTATAAATTTGAAGGCTATTTTGACGACACAGATACTTCAGAAAATAGGAAACAAAGGACTAAAAATCTTTTTTATGTATCTTGTTCAAGGGCTAAAGAAAATTTAGTTGTACTTTCTCTTTCTACAATGGGAGAATCTGCAATGAAGACAGTGGTTAATTGGTTTGGTTCTAAAAATGTTTCTGTTTTGGAATAATTTTACGATAACTCAAAAAAAATTCTCTTCAGAATAATATAAAGATATACCTATTCTAAGCTTTAAAAATCAGGATCAATATTAAAAGGCTCAGGTAAAACATTATTAGTTTTGGGCTAAGTTTAAAATCCATTGGCATCAATATTAAATGATAGCAATTGATATCAATTAAAAATTTGTGCTTTAAAAAGGAGTTATTCTGTACCCATTCTGTACTTATTCTGTACTATATGAAATAAAAAAAGGCCTCACATTTCTGTGAAGCCTTGTCTTTGCTAGTAGCGGGAACTGGACTCGAACCAGTGACCTTCGGGTTATGAGTTTTCAACCCTCACCCTTCAAAAGCGCATAAAACACCTGTTTTTCAATGATTTATGATTGGTGTAATTTTTTTTAATATTAAAAAATAAGGCTTGAAACTAATAAATGTTGTACCTATGTTGTACCCATAATTTACTATATTTATAATTCAATGTATTTATTATGGCAACCATTAGAGCAGTTTTACGTAAAAAAAAGAACTCAGAAAATAAATTTCCGATAGCAATTAGGATCACAAAAGACAGAAAAAGTACGTTTCTGGGTACCGGTCAATATATTGAAGAAAAATACTGGGATAAAACAAATAGGTGTGTGAGGAAAAAACATCCTAATGCCAATTACATCAACAATTTTATTATATCGAAAATTGCCGAAGCAAATAAGAAAGTTCTCGAAGCTGAAAGCAGTGAAGAATACCAAAACGTTAGATCCATAAAAAGGAAAATCACACAGAATAAAAAAGTCGATTTTTTTGAAATTGCAGATAAGCATCTGGAAAATTTAAAAAACAGGAATCGACATCATCAATATGATACTGAGGTAGGTCGCTTAAAAAAGCTAAAAAAATTTATAGAGAAAAACGAATTAGGTTTTAATGAGATAACTGTTTCACTTCTTAAAAAATTTGAAGCCTATTTACTTCATAATAAAAAGCGTTCACCGCGTACGGTAGTGAACTATCTGATTTTAATACGAACTATTTACAATCTTGCCATATCTGAATCTTTAGTTGACAGAGGTATGTATCCCTTCGGAAAAGGAAAAATTCAGATCAAAATTCCAGAAACCCAGAAAATTGGTTTAAACCTTAAAGAGATACAACGCCTGGAAAATGCCGCCGATCTGACAGAACCTCAGCAAAAAGCCGTGCATGTATGGCTTATCAGTTTTTATTTTGCCGGGATCAGGGTAGGTGATGTATTAAAATTAAAATGGTCAGATTTTAATGATGGAAGGTTAATGTACCGAATGAACAAAAACAGTAAATTGGTAACCCTTAAAACACCAGAAAAGGCTGAGGCTATATTCAAACAGTATCGAAAGAAAGATTCCCTACAGGATTTAATTTTTGATTATCTCAAAGACACAGACCTATCAGATACCCATAGAGTTTCCATAAGAACCCAAAGTGTAAACAGAAACTTAAACCGGCTCCTAAAAAGGGTGGCATCAAAACTGAAGATCGAGAAAAACATGAGCATGCATATCGCCCGTCACAGCTTTGGAAATATTTCTGGCGATAAAATTCCGATTCAAATGCTGCAAAAGCTTTACCGTCATTCCTCGGTAACTACCACCATAAATTATCAAGCTAATTTTATTCATAAGGAAGCTGATGATGCATTGGATAGTGTAATCAATTTTTAGATGATACTTATGGTTAGTTACAAGATAAGTTTAATAATTACAAATCCATTCCCGCTCCATTCAATTTAAGCCAGGACTTATGCCGGTGGTAATCGGGCATTACTTTGTCCAGTTCGTTCCAGAATGCTTCAGAATGGTTTGGGTGGATTAAATGCGTTAATTCGTGAGCTATGATATAGTCTATTATTGTTAATGGCGCCATTATGGACTTCCAATGGAAATTCACATTGCCTTGCGGAGTACAGGAACCCCAGCGGTTTTGCAGTTCCATTATCTTTACTTCCTTTGGGGCGACGCCTATTTTTTCCTGCCAGAATTTTACTCTTTCCAGGATCTTCGTCTTTCCTTTCTCCCTATAAAATTCCTTGAATACTTCTTTGGCTTTTGGGAGGTCTTTTTTTCGCAACAGGAATTGACCATTTTTAAGTTTAAGAGGAACTTCCTGCTCATTAACAATCTCCAGCTTATAAGATCTGCCCAAATAATAGAAACCTTCTCCGCTTACAAATTCACGGTACACCCGATTGTAATTCGCATCTTCCCAATCGGCCAGGTGCTTGTAGATCTGGAAGCGCTTTTTCTCTAACATATCTTCCACCTGTGTATCGCTCAGGTTTTCGGGTACCATAACCGAAATGCTCCCATCCCTCTCAATATAAATACTAGAGGTTTTGCGCTTACTGCGTTTTAAGGCGTAGGATATGTCCTTATACTCAGGCATCTTTTACTAATCTTGAGTGTCTTGTTTTGGCCAGTGCCAGCATTTCAGTTGATATTTTCCCGGCTTTATCTATTACCGGGTCCAAATCAAGTTCTCCCGCGATGGCATAAATAATGTCTTCTAGGGCTGCACCAAGCTTTTTAACCTCTTCTCCCTTTTTCCAGAAACCGGAAATTCTGATTTCCTGTTTAATGAGCGGCAGGGCTTCTTTAATGATTGGCTTTAATTGCAGTTTTACCTCATCACTTACATCCTTTCCGTAGGCGGTATGTAGGATCAAATCATAAAAAGGTGCTTCTTCCAGGCTAATGCCTTCTACAGAACCTTCTTTTCTACCGGCTGCCATTTCCTCGCGAAGTTTAGTTTCTTCTCTCAGGATAGTATCCCAATCATTCCAGTGAGTTTTTATGATGTTATCCAGTTTCTCACTCATCGTTTTATAATATACAGGGTCGTCCTGCATATTCACTTTGATGTGCTTTCGCATCGCGTGTTCCATCTCACTGGCCTTGGCTTTGGGGGTTTTGTTCTTATCGAGTTCTTTCTGAAAATCTTTAGAAAAAAGCTCTGTTGGCGGAATTTTAGGGTTAATTCCAAGACTTATAAGGTGCTCGTTTACCAGGCGTTTTACTTTGTTGCCTTCTCCGCTAATGTTTAGGGTATCATCTTTATAGCGCTCTTTTACCTTGCTTAGAAGATAAGCAAATCGCTTTAGCGGGATTTTATAAGGGGTAGCCGCTTCATTGGGCAGTACCACATTCATACTTTCCTGGAAGGCTTTATAATAGCTGGTAAAGCCGGCCCTAAGTTTTATATCATCGAGCAATTCAATGCAGTCTTCAAGGATTTGATATTCGCGGACCTTATCTTTTATACGCTGATTGACAAAATCTTCAATTTCGGGGATCTTATTTTCTGAAAATAATTGAACCAGGCGGCGGTACCGGGTTTCCAGAACGGGTACTTCCGAAGAAATATCCCTGAAACCATCAAGTATTTCATCACTTTCCTCTCCTGCATAAATTGCCAGGGCATCGCGAAGGTTTTCTGTGAGTCCGATATAATCTACGATATAGCCCCTGCTTTTTCCGGGGTGAACACGATTTACCCGGGCAATGGCCTGCAGCAGGTTGTGTTCCTGGAGTTTTTTGTCGAGGTACATTATCTGCTCGATGGGAGCATCGAAACCTGTAAGCAGCATATCGCAAACAATCATAAAGGCAATCCCCGAATACGGCTCTTCGAAATTGAATTTCTTTTTGAAATTCTCTACCGCGTTCATCGCCTTAGCTTCCTTGCGGGCCTGGGTGATCACGGCTTCTTCGTTGGTATCGTCACTGGATACCACCACGGCGGATTTTAAAAACTTAAGCAGCTTAAGTTTTTCGGGATCATAGGTTTCATCTTCTTCCTTTTCTGAAATCAGTTTTTGCAGGGCAAGATCTATGTATTTTTTATAGCGCACTGCAGCTATTTTAGAGGAACATACCACCTGCGCCTTAAAGCCGTCATCCAGAATATTGCGCTCGTAATGCCGCACCATATCATTGGCAATAAGCTTAATGCGCTCTTCGGCTTCCAGAATATCGCTGTAGGTACCATATTTCTTCTTGATCTCCAGCAGTTCCTCCTCGGTGCGATCTTTAAAGAGGTTTTCGAATTTGCGATCGAATTCCGATTTTTCATTGAGGGCGGTGTCGGCGGTTTTGCCTTCGTAAAGAATCTGTACCGTGGCACCATCATCTACCGCATCCTGGAGTTTATATTTGTCTATATAATCTTTATAAGTTCCGAAACGCTGCAGGGTTTTGGTCTTATGTCTGTCGGTAATTAGCGGAGTTCCGGTAAAAGCGATTTTAGTGGCATTGGGAAAGGCTGAAAAAAGGTTATCACCCAAATCGGAATTTACGGTTCTGTGGGCTTCATCCTGGAGGATAAGGATCCTTTCTGAAGTATTCACCACTCCGAAATTTTTAAATTCCGGAATAGGTTCTGCCACGCGGTCCAGGATATACTCCGGAAGTTTGTTTTTTTCTTTCTCCTGGAACTTCTGAAGCATTACCATTGTAATATTTGAAGCTTCCGAAGAGAGTTTTGGCTTCAGCTCCTCAATTCTGCTGATGTAATCTACTTTTTCCCCGGTGTAATTGGCAGTCTTACCAAGCTGAACTTCCAGGTCATTACGATCGTTAACTATGATCACCTTATAATCACTAAGCTTCTGAACACTGCGAAGTTTCCTGATGAGAAAGACCATAGTGAGCGATTTCCCTGAGCCCTGGGTATGCCAGATCACTCCGGAACGCTCATCGGGAGTCTCACCACTTAACAGGCGGTCTTTGATCTTTTGTACTGCTCTAAACTGCTGATAGCGGGAAACGATCTTGATCTCCTTGTTTTCGCCCACTTCCATAAAAAGGGTGAAATTTTGCAGAATATCGAGCAGATTTTCACGGGAGAGCATTCCCTGGATGAGTTTCTCCTGCATTCGCTCTTTTCCCAACGGCGCCTCATAATCCTTTAAATGCTCAGGGTGAATGTCTTTCCAGTTGAGGTAATATTGGTCGGTTGCCGTGAGAGTGCCGTAGGTAGCATCATCGCCATAAGTAGCAATGCAAAAATGATTAAAATGGAACAGCCTTTCCTCACCTTCTTTTAAGCCTGCTTCGTGGGTTTCGATACGCTGGTTGCTGTATCGTCTTAGCTGCTCATAGGCTGCTGTGAGCGGATTGGCGGTAAATTGGTTTTGATCTTTACACTCTACCACTACCAATGGGAGGCCGTTTACGAACAATACGATATCGGGAAGTACAAAACCTTTGGGCGAGCCCGGGGTATCGATGCGAAACTGGTTGATGGCGATAAAGGAATTTTCAAGCGGATTCTTAAAATCTATAAATTTCACCTTTGGAAATTCCTCGCCGGTGAGTTCATTTTCCTCTACCGAGGTGCCGTTTAGCAGGAGCTCAAAAACCGTTTTGTTGACTTCTAAAAGGTTTTTGGTGGGGTGATCGGTGAGTTCGTGGTAGAGATCTTCCAGCTGATTGAGAGTGAGCCATTCCCGGCCATTGGTTTTATTGATTTTGCGAACCGAGTTTAAAAAGGTTTCTTTTAGCACCACTTCTTTGAAAGATGTCCTGAGACTTTTTGCAGGATCGGTGGGTATACCAAAGCCCTGGTCTATGCTCGTCCAGCCCAGGTTGTTCAGTTGGTCTAAAAAGGGTTTTTCTACGAAGTGGTATTCAGACATTATAAAACATTTTTAATTATATCATCTATTTGCTGCATAGATAATGCTCCTCGAATTGAACCATCCTGTAATTCAACAGGCGTATCTTCTGTTACTATTAAAGTCCCATTCTTACCACCACCATCTTTATATGGGATTATATCATTCTCGATGTACCAATCGTATTTCTCTTTCCATCGTTTTCTATACTCTTCGTCGTGCATCATACCACAATGTTCCCAGTAATATATCTCACCAGTATCTTCATTTTCGATGGTGAAATCAGGCAGTTTTTCTACTTCCTTAATTTCTAATTTCTTTTCGTAGAGAACATCTATATGATTATCTAATAATCTTTGATATATCATCAATTCGCTTTTAGACCTTAATAATTTACCATCTGTGGCCTGATGAATTAGGTTTTTTTCAAGGTATTTGCCGTCTATCTCTACTAGTTGAGGTTTCTTAAATAGATTGGTGATACGTTGTAGGGAATCTGATTTTAATGGAGAAGCTAATTCCTTGATATCAAAAACATCTCCCTGGATTAGAATAATAACCCTATCAACCTGACGGGTTAATGCAGTGTAAAGCATTTCCCGGGTTAGAAGAAAACAGGGGTTAGGCACTACTAAAAACACTTTTTTAAACTGGCTCCCCTGTGCTTTGTGTACAGTAAGGGCGTAAGCTAATTCCAAAGGTGAATTATTATCTTCTCCAAATTCACCGCCGCGGAAAGTATATTGATACGCAATTTGAGAAGAAAATTCTACGTTTACATTTTTTGGCTTAGCTTTTTGAGTTTTAAGCCGGCATTGGCCTGTAACAATTCCTATTTCTCCATTTGCTATATAATTGAGAGAATGTGCGTCTTGTGGATAAACGGATTTTGGATGCCGGGAGGAATTGGCGAGGTTTATGATTTTGTCACCATAAACAATTTCTTCATTTCCTAACGGAAAAGGTAACTTTGAAAACCTTTGCCTGGAATAATTGATTATATCTTCTTTAAAGGTTTTATGAATATTTCTGTTAAGCATCTTTACTCCAAAAACCTTATCTCGTATAGGAGATAAAATCTGCCAGTTTTCAATATTTTTAGCTGCCTCAACTCTTTTAAAAAATCTACCATCGTGAGCTCCTAATGACCGATTAAATTGTTCCTTATCATCGATACTCTTTAATCCCAACTCTTGTACAAGAACTTTTTCAAAGAGTTTTTCAAAATCCTGCTCATTTTTCCATTTTTCAACTCTTAAGTATTGAGAGTCTTTCCCCGACAGTATATCATTAAGCACCTTATCTGCTGCCGGCTCAAGGTTTTCACCACTGAACCATTCAGCTAACTGTAAATCCTCCCTGTTTGAACCACCCTGCCGTCTTTTTATAGTAAGTTCAGCATAAGCCTTTCCAACTCTAGGGAATTCAGTTATAATATTCTCGGGCTTAAGGTGATTTATAATGTCAATAAAAGGACGGCCGGCGCCAATGGGGGGAAGTTGTCGGTGATCTCCAACCATAATGAAGCGTTTCACTCCTTTTAAACATTCTAAGGTGGTTGCTAACATTAATTCTGTCAGCATTGAAGATTCATCCAGAATTACCGTCTCATACTTAGCTTCACAGTATTTATCTGAAAACTTATATTGGAAGGTTTTTCCGTCGTATCTATTGTATCTAATTAGAAACTGTGCGAGGGTTTTTGTAGAAATATTAACCTTTCTGGAAAGTTGTTCAATCCTTACCCTGGCCTTTCCGGTTGGAGCCAATAGTAAAACTCCATTATTTTCTATCTCCTTTTGACCGGCGAGTATAGAAAGTAAAGTTGTCTTTCCAGTTCCAGCCGGACCAATAACTACAGAAAATCTCGATTCAGAGATTTCTTTTAAAGCTGCTGCTTTTTCTGCCCGGGCTTTCAATTCCTGCGAGTCAGGGGTACCTTCAGTATGCTCTTTTAATTCGGCTTCCAATAATTGTTGCCAATTATAATCAAGTTCTAATCGTCTCCCAGCAACACGATCATTGATCTTTTTTGATAGAATTTTTCTGGATTTTACAAAACGAGAGAGTTGATAGGCGGGTGAGCCATCGGCCATTTCAGTTATGCCAATTGCACTATCAAAAACATTTTCTGCTACAGTAAAGTAGTCGCTATTTACCGGACATTCAGGTGAAACCGGCAATTCTCTTATTTGATTTACAATTTGCTTTCTGGGTAAAAGAGTATGTCCCTGTAAAGAAGCATTTTCAAGTTGCTGAATAGTTAAAGCCCTAATTCGTCTTTCATCGAGGGGATCATTTATGATAAGATTAGCAGGTATTAAATCTACTTCAGGATTCTTATGGAATAAGCCTAAATCTATAGTGTCGAGTGCTACATAAAGCTGACTTAACCGTAAATCTTCGTAGATTAAATAAGGATTTTTTAGGTAATCTTCATCTTTTCTTTCTGCAACATATTTGCTACGCTCTTCTTCCACAAATAAGACTTCGGCCTGTTCCAGACTTAAATCAAAACGACTTAATAAAAGAAGAAAATTAATCCTGGTTTTATCGTTATTCTGCTTTAAACTATTATAAACTTTAATTGAGCTTGGAGGAATCATTTCTCTTAGGCTTAAAGAGAAATGATCATTTTCGACTAAACACTTTTCAAACAAAGACCAGGGATTTTGATTCTTATCATTTAAATGATTTATCAACCTGGCAGCAACGAAGTGTCCAAAAGGAATTCCAAAGGCGCTAAGGGCAGCTCCCATTCCTGGATAATACCCTCTTAAGGATTCTAAAACAGCTATTTCATTATGAATCCATCCTTTAATCCCGGTATGATTATTCCCTATCCCTTTATTTTCTGCGAGCTCAATAGACTTTAGTGTTTGCAGAAGCACCCTGATTGCGGCATCATTACTAACGTGTTCTGCGGCATAAGAGAATTCAAATTGTTTATCTCCCGGAACCACAACGGCAATATCTTCAGGATTAAAATCAGGATTTTTCTCTTGAAATTTTAAAGCTTCGTGGTAAGGGAGTAAAAATCCATTTTCAGCATTTTCCCGGATGCTGTGAAAGATCATATGCTCCCAATATGCGGCAGAAAATTCATCATCAGAACCTTCATATTTTCCGGATGGTCTTATATCATTAATTTTGCCTACACCAACCAATACTCTTCCTGAACTTTCGACAAAGGGCACCTCCTTCGCATAAAAAAACACAAGTGAGGATTCAGGTTTCAGATGCTCGAAAAAGCAATCTAAAGCTGCTTTTTGGTTATTATATTCCTGTAACCAGGCATCTTCCCCCTGGGCAGCCCAATCTAATTTGGGTTCCCGAGCCGGATCATAGTCTAAATCATATTGTTCTGTTTTAGTTTCTATATTCTCTTTAAGCATCCAATGGTAGGGAACAGCGGCTGCTGAAAATGCGGGAAAAGACACTTTAGTTGGCTGTAACCTTTGATGGGATTTTGAGTTTTTACTATATGGGTGAGTTAAGGTTTTTTGAAATGTAAAAGAAGCCATAAAAGTTGCTCGTTCTCCAACACAGGGTGGGTATTGATCTTCTACTAAATCTTTAATAGAATCATTAGCCAATCTTTCCTCCTGATCATCATTCCTATTTTGAGCACAATTTTTAAGCACAAGGCAAGCACTATTATCCTTTGCACTGGAACATATAGTCCCATTCCACGCATTATCGTGCCAGGGCACACGTATAGAAAGGTGTTTCTGGGCGTATTTTTCATTGTGCTTCATAAGCTATATATTTCTTTAAACCTCAACCTCCACTTTCCCGGTTAACAAATCCTGCATAAGGCCTTTTTTAAGGCTTTGGTGTTTGGAAAGGTTGGTTTGTTCTTCCTGAATTAGTTTATCCATTTGCTTCAGACGAGAGGCAATTATTTCTTGCTCTTCGATAACTGGTTTTACAACTAAAGTTTTATCAACCAAATTTTTACTAAGATTAGGCTGCCCACTACCTTGAGCTAAATAAATTATTTTACTTTTCAGTTTCTTTAGTAGGTAGAATAAATAGATATTATTAAGCTTTTCGTTGGGTAAAATTGCTAAAACTGCTTGATTGGTAGTAGCCTGTATTTTTAAAAATGAAACCTGACCTGCAGTTGCGCCATACATCGCAATCAATACACTATTTGGAGGAACCAATTTTGCGCTGGAACTATTTAAACCTAAAGCGGTTATGTTTTCTTTGGTTGAATCAATAAATTCAGCATTGACCTCTCCGGATGACACCCAAGGTATAGTGCCACCAAAATATTTTGGAATACTTCGATTAGGAGTACCTCCGGCATATGATTCAGATAAATTGTCTAACCTATCCACCTCCCACTCCTTCGGAATCCATCCCAATTCCGTTTCTTTATAAAGCCGAGGCGCCTCTTTTTGGGTGGGGCGGAGTTTACCGGTTTGGGGGTCTATGCCGCGGGTAAAGAGGTCCTGCATCATTCCCTGCTTTATCGCCTTATATTTGGCAATGGCCGTCTCGGTGCTTTCAATTACCGCATCAACCGTGTTGAGGATTTTGGCGATTTTGCGCTGGTGGGAGACCGGTGGAAATGATGACACTGCTTTTTTAATATCAAATGTTGATAAATGTTTTACAGTTGTAGCAGGAGTAATATTATGAATGCGTTTAAGAAAATTGAACAGGAAATAATAGAAATAATCAATGTCAATTTCAGCACCTTTTTTCTGTGAAATTTTTAAAATCCGTTGATTTAATAGTGCATCAATATTTCTCCATTTGGATACGTGAAATTCACCATCCATCCCTACCAGAATATCTCCTTCTTTAATAAGGAAAAGATCTGAATAAGGACCTGAAAAATAAGTTTCAATAGAGGAGTTTAAGATATCTCTTATCCGAATTAGTGGTTTGCCCTCTTTTTCTGAATTAAAAAGTTTAGAATTGAACGGATATCCTGAAAGGATATTTATTTCCTCACCAATATTTAATGATTTCCAACTATCCCTCATAGCCCAATTCCTTTAAATAGTTATTCAACTGTTCGGCTTCGGTATCGCGACCCTGTAAAATGTCTTTGAGCGTAACCGAGTATTTGCAGTGCAGGTTTTGCACAGTGGCTATGTATTCGTTTACAAAAGCTTTTACGTAATTGCTGTAACGGCTTTGCAGAAGTTGCAGCCAGCGCTGCAGGATAAGGGCTTTGGCTTCAGCCTCGGTGATCTTTTCCCGGGCCGCTTCTACCAAAGTGTCTTTTTTGGTTTCGGTGGCTTTTATACCGGCCTTCAGATCTTTTAGTTCTCTATCCAGCTCGCTGTGTTTTTGCAGTTGGGCGTCAATGGCTTTTTTACGCTTATTGGTCTCCGGGATCTTTTCTTCCAGGTCGGTTATGTTCTGCTTTAATTCTTTGATTTCCGCAGCATCACCATTTGCATTTTGTAAAGTGGTAAAGGCTTTCTGGTAGTCCTTGAGCTGTTTTTTATACGTGCGTAAATCAGCATTGAGTTCTTTGAGTCGGCCTTTGAGCTCTTTTAAATTTTCTTTGGAATGGATGCCTGTTTCTTCATCATCCTCATAATCTTCGGCTTCAGCAGCTTCAAAAAGGCTTTCCAGTTCGGCTATCTTGTTGCGGTCTTCTTCCATTTGTGCCAGCACATCGGGAAACTGGCTCTGGAGGATATCCATTTCAGGAATAAGTTCAGGCCCCCAGCCACTTGCCGCCACCGATTTGAATTCGGTTTTCAGGTCGTCCCAGAAACCTGCAAAGGCTCCTCGAATTTCGTGTTCGTCCAAAGCATTGAGTTGTTGTAATTCGGCAATAACAGAAGGCATTATCTTTTTACGCAGTAAAGCAGCATTGCCCGAGTGAGGCAGGTTTTCAAATTCGTACTGGACATTTTGCCACCAGGATAAAACTTTCTCCTCATACAAACGATAGAGCTCTTTTACTTTAGGATTGTTTTCTATAAAGTCCTTGATTTCCTCTTTAGAAGTAAGGTTTTCAGCAAAATCATACAAATCTTCATTTCGAGCCACAAAGAGTTCTTTGTTCATTCCCAGCATTGCCTTAGAGGAGGCTTCCAGGGCGTCTACCTCATCGGCCGGCATTCCACCATTAAGATGTGCTTTGACATTCTGAGGTTCAGCCTCGGGAGAATTATCTACATAGCGGCGAATGTTGAGGTTGTAATCTTCCTCTTCAATTTCCTCCAGCTTTACGAGTCGGCTGTATTTTGAAATTTCAGCTTTAGAGAAATGGTTTTCTTTCCAACTTTCCGGTTGTAGTTGATGCTTTTTAATACATCTTCTAAAACCTCAGGTTTGGCTTCTTCAATAGCGTGCAGGGCCTTATTTAAAGCAGAGCCCACATCTTTTTTCTGGTGAAGGATACCTTTGAAGTTGCGAAGCTCTTCATCGGTTTCCTGCTGGAGCTTTTGTTTTTCCTCATCGGTGAGCGTCCACCGGGCGATTGGCGGTACGTAATAGTCGTATTTCGCCGGATTGCTTAGCTGTTTTTCGATAAGATCTTCGCGGAAGCCTTTGGTTTCATATTCCTTTCGGAGTCGGTTGCGTTGTTCCACGAATTTATCGTTGGCGCGTTTAAGGAAGAGCATTCCGAAGATGAATTCTTTATATTCAGAAGCGTCCATTTTTCCCCTCAGGCTGTCACAGGCATCCATTAAAAGGGATTCGAGTTTAGGCAGGGTAAGCTTTTGGGTATGCGTTATGGTCATTTGGTTGTATGGCTGAATTAATTAAATATCAAACCCTTACCGTATTAAGGCGTAGATTGAACAACTTAACGCAGGTAGGGTGGCGTCAAGCGTGGACTAAATTAAGAAAAATAAAAGGAATTTAAAGTGTATTGCTGGATGGAAAAACTAAGAAAACAATCAAATAAATGAGTATGAAAAACGATTCTTCCGGGCGTAACAGGAAAGCTATGGCCCAAAACGAACAAAATGGCATTAAATACTGTAAGTACCAGTGAAAAAACTTAGTAAAAAGCAGCTTGACTTTAGGTCGATAGCCAAAAGCCGATATCTTGCATAGAGTTTAGATGTTCTGTCTAACAAATATTACCTCCATTCTATTACTGGAAGAAAAAGAAATCTGGAAAAGAATCACCACAAACTAGCGGATTTATAGCCATTGGCCCAAAAAATGACACGGATTCGTCTCTCGAACTTATTTATCCCAATGGGATCAGGTTAAGACTGGAGGACTCCCAGCTTGAATTAATTAGTAAACTTATCAGGCTTTATTAATGTTTGCATTAAGCTCGTTCCATACCTATTACTTTTATCGAAAGGCCTGTGATATGCGAAAATCTTTCAATGGCTTGAGCGGACTGGTAAACAACGAGATGGGCAGGGAACCCACTAGTGGGGATGTTTTTATATTTTTGAACCGTAACCGTACTCATCTTAAGCTCTTGCACTGGGAAGCCGGGGGTTTTGTATTGTACTACAAACGCCTGGAACAGGGCAGTTTTACCCCGCCGGTTTTCAAGGAAACTTCCTCCACAATCACCTGGTCGGAACTTGTACTTATGGTGGAGGGGCTGCAGGTAAAAAAGGCCCATCAGAAACTGAGGTATCCAAGATAAAAAAGTGATAAGAACCCAGTAAAAACAAGGGTTTACAGTAGGTTTAAAACAGGGGTTTTTGTATCTTTACGCTATGCAAGAACCCTTGGAAAACCTTACTAAAGACCAGCTTTTGGCACTCCTGAAGAAGGAGACAAAAAAGAGGGGTAAAGCTGAAAAAAGTGTTTCTAAAAAGGAACAAGAAGTTAAAAAAGCACAACATAAAATTGCTGATCTGAAATTTCAGATAGCATACTACAAACGCCTGGCATTTGGTCAAAAGAGAGAACGCTTCGAGGGAGATAAGAACCAGATGAGCCTTCCTTTTGAAATGGAACCAGAAAATGCGGAACAACAAGAAGCCGAGCTAAAGGAAAAGCTCACTTACCAGCGCCGCAAGAAAACCTCGGCCCACAAAGGAAGAATGCCTCTTCCAGAACATCTTGAGGTAGAAGAGATCGAGATCTATCCCCAAGAGGATATTACCGATATGGTGTGTATTGGCAAAGAAGTGACCGATGAGCTGGAATACGAGCCTGCCAAATACTATATCAAACGCTACATCCGCTATAAGTATGCTCCCAAAAGTAAAGAAGGGGTGATCATCGGGGAACTTCCCGAGCGGGTAATCGAAAAGGGCGTTCCTGGAGCCGGGATATTGGCTTCTATTTTGGTTGATAAATACCAGGATCACCTTCCGCTGTACCGGCAACTCCAACGCTTCAAAAGAGCAGACATTCCCATAGCATCTTCCACTTTAGAAGGTTGGACGCGGCAAAGCCTTAAAATCATCGATATTCTTTATCAGCACTTGCTGGAGGATATTCGCTCCAAAGGCTATCTGCAAAGCGATGAAACTCCCATAAAGGTAATGGACCCTGCTAAAAAAGGAAAAACACATCAAGGCTATTATTGGGTACATCATTGCCCAATGGATGGCAGCGTACTCTTTGATTACCAGCCCGGGCGTAGCCGAGAGGCTGCCGATCATGTATTGTCTAATTTTAAGGGCTACCTTCAAAGTGATGGCTATGCCGTGTATGATAAAATCGGAAAACTTGAAGGGGTTACCCACCTAAACTGCTGGGCTCATGCCCGAAGGGAATTTGACAAAGCAAAAGACAATGACAAAGAACGAGCTGAAACAGCTTTGACCTTCATCCAGAAACTCTATGCGGTGGAGGCCCAGGCACGAGAGGATAACTTAAATCCGGAACAGCGTAAATCCCTGCGACTGGAAAAAGCCTTACCCGTTATCAATGAATTTGGGAAATGGATGTTTGCTCAGATGAAGCATCAGCTAATCCTTCCCAAGAGTCCAATCGGAAAAGCCTTCCGGTATTCGATGGATCGTTGGGACCAGCTTAGCGGTTATCTCAATGATGGTGTTCTTGAAATCGAGAATAATTTAGTGGAGAACGCTATTAGACCGCTGGCTATAGGAAGGAAAAACTACCTGTTTGCAGGTTCTCACAATGCGGCACAACGAGCGGCCGGTATTTATTCCTTCTTTGCGATTTGTAAAAAACACGAGGTGAATCCATATGAGTGGCTTAAATATACCCTGGAGAATATTATGTCCATCAACCATAAAAATATCCGGAATCTCTATCCTCAGAATTATAAAAAATTACAGCTAGACTGAACATGATTTTATTATAAAAAACAGATAATAAAATTACGCTAAATTAAAAGATGTAGTTGGTGGGGCGCATACGGCGGTACCGCCAGGAGAATAAAAAATAATATTTTTGGACAATCAAGCAGTTCTAATTAGGGGAAGCTTACAATACATCCCTTAATGTTACAAAAGCTTTACCGGCATAGTGATTTAAAAACCACGCTAA
>Ga0208014_1000460_pt1 | contig 16498 bp, 13 predicted proteins | sample 25_taG_FD_184099 | JGI IMG/M metagenome (GOLD analysis project Ga0208014, IMG submission 184099) | Marine viral communities from Cariaco Basin, Caribbean Sea - 25_WHOI_OMZ (SPAdes) (version 2) | ecosystem: Environmental > Aquatic > Marine > Oceanic | place: Caribbean Sea: Cariaco Basin...
GCATTTAACCTGTCGGGTGCAAAGTTCCTGTTCAATAAATTTCTGCAAACCGGATAGTTGTGATTGGAATCTGTGTTAGCCTTAAACTTCCTTTTATGTTTGCTCATCCAATTGTTCGCCTTCATAATTTTAGCCACTCTGCATCTGGATATACGGTGACCTTTGCGCTTTAGTTGTTCCACTATTCTTGTGGATCCATAGCGGTGTTTAATCAAATCAAATTCTTTTTTATTACATCTGTGAATAGACTATGTTCCATTGCCCGTTTTGATGGACCATGGGGTATAAATGTCTATAACTAGCTATAAATTCATAGATCTGCCATCGCTTTTGGAGAAGATGTGCACAGCCTTTTTTAATATTTCAAGTTCAAGTTCCTTTTCTTTAAGAGCTTTACGCAGTTGTTTAAGTTCTAAAGTATCATCGGGTATTGGTTTTTCAGGTTTAGGTGATGTAGTTGTTTTGGCTGCCTTGCGCCATTTATAAATCCTTTGGACCTCTATGCCTAGTTCGTCCGCCAACTCTTGTATGTTCTCTCGCTGGTAGCTTAATCGAACTGCCTGCTCCTTTAATTCAAAACTGTAATAGCGTTTTTTCATGTTTCTAAGATTTTTGTTTTATAACAAAAAGTCTTAAATTTTATGTCCCAATAAAGGTAGCAACTCCAGTCGTGGAGCTTTACGAACGCTTGGTACAGGCCGAGAAGGACAAGGTTTCGTATTTGGAGAAGCTCATGGATAAATAAGAAAACCGCCATTTGGGCGGTTTTTCTTTTAAAACTTTACTCTTAAAATTCGCTTAGATATAAAATAACTTATCAGTAGCGTCAATGGATATGCTATAAGAATATAATTTTCGTTGTCTAACATATCTGTGAATATTGATATTATTATTGATTGGCCTGACATTAAAAATGATATTAATTCAACGCTTAAAAACATAACTCCCAGCACTAAATATGTTTTTACTTTATCGAGCTTTATCAATGATGCGAAAAGCAAATAAGGCAAAATAGCAACTCCATAAAATAATAAAACACCGTAAAAATTAAAACCGAACAATTCCCAGTCTTCAATTTCTGGTAGAAAAACTAATACTAAATAGCTGATAACTAAGAAAATTACAATACCCAACACGTAGGTTAGTATTCCAAGACCAACCAATTTTTTTCTACTTTTCATTAATTAAAAATTACAAAGGTTCTTGTCTCCATTTCTCCTGTTCCAACTATGTTTCCGTTTTCATCAATAGTAGCTTTTTCAGCTTCTCCAACAAATGTTTTGTATGAAGTATTACTACCGTAATTCTCATCTCTTGCGCCTAAATAATCCCCTATCACACCTGTTTGGTCGCCTAAAACACTGAAAGTACTTACGCCTTCTCTTAAACGTATTTCAGTTTCAAAAACGGCACTATTTTGTTCAGTACTACCGCCACTTCCTGCTACATACTCAAAAGTAAACATATCAGAATTACTGTTCCCTCCTAAAGTTCCTACAAGGTCATTCACATATTCTAAATACAAATCAGGCCTATTTGCTATTTTATCTGGGGCGTGTCCTTGTAATGCGTGTCCAATTCCATTAGGGTACATTTTACCATTACTTTTAGAGTGAGAATAACTATCGCCAAGTCTATGTAGTGCGTAACCTCTTTGTTGAGCATCTCCCGCTCTTCCAAACATTCCTCTTGACCTTGCTCTTTCATCAATAGCATTACCTCCTGTTAAAGCGTGCCAATCTCTTTGATTTCGTGGATACATCCAAGTATTAGTAGCTAAAAGCACATCGCCACGGGTTGACATTACGTGGTCTGGTTCTTCTGCCCAATAAGCAATACTTCCGCTATCGCTTCTTCCTGAGACCATACCTGCCAAGTAAACTGTCCAATAATGTCCGTCCCTCTCATAGAGACCATCTGGGTCTACAAATTTCAATGGATTATTATACGCATATCTAAATGGTGTCCAAGAATAATTCCTATCAGCCATTGGGTCAACATTCATCCAACGCCCAAGCCATTTATCATAATTTCTTGCTCCAAAATCCATCCATTGTAGGCCAAGTTCATCTTGTTCTTCTTTACCGCCAAATCCATAAGGGTGTGCAGTTCCATTTACAACATTATTATAGCCTTTTTGGGTTCCGCCGAATGGGTAATAATTTTTCTCCTCAATAATTTCGGTCGATGGGTTAATACTTCCGTTCAAATCGGTATCCGAGTAGGACAGTCGTACGTTCCCTAAATGATCCTTATACTGGTACACGTACTTGTAGGCATTGTTCTCTTTCTCCACATAGCCCTCAGCATGGTTAAAAAATTCCAATGTTCCGTTTTTATAAACGTAATTCCCTGCATACTCTGTAACCATATTCCCCGGTGCCGTTTTCTTGAGCTTTACTCCCGTTGCATCGTAAATATACGAAATCGTTCCGGTTCCATCGCCTTTATTACTGGTTACATTTACCGCTTCCGGTAAATTTAGGTGGTTGTAAGCGACACTACCAATTCCCTTGTTTAGGTCTTTGATCATGTTTCCATTCACATCATAACCAAACTCCGTACTGCTAGTGGCCCCATCCTTAAAACCATAATCCTTATTCCCGGCATCGCTAACCTGCGTTAGCCGGTTGCTGCTATTGCCCATATCATAACTATAGGTCAGATCATCCATCACCCCATAATTGGCAACCCCTCCCTGAGAATTCATAGAGATAGGTCCATAACGCTTAAGCTTTCTGATATTCCCATTGAGATCATACACCATGCCCGTAAGGTTATAGTTGGAAGCCTGCTCCGTAAAAGAACTTCCATTACTCGTCCCCCTTCTAAAGGCTCCTGACTTGATTCTATTTAAGGCATCATACTGGTAAGCATACCCTCGTTTGCGGTTCCCATACGTCTCCGTATTGGCCGTTCTCCAGATTGTCTCGCTGATATTTCCGTTAAATAAAGAGTCTACTCCATTAATCCCCATCTCCGTAGTGTTATAATTCAACTTAAAGGCAAAGAGTTTATCTCCTAAACTAGTGGGATCATTAATCTTCTTAAGCCAACCACGGATGTTATAAGCATAATCTACTGTTTGAAGTGGGCTGGTGATTGTATTACCCACTTTTTTCTTCTTAAAATGTCCCAGTTCATCATACTCATTCAAAACAATCAGTTCTTCTGCTTGGCTATTGATCTTCTGGGTCTGTTTGGTGAGTCTACCCATATCATCGTATTCAAATTTGTCGACCGTGGTGATACTGGGCTGATTAGTCTTGGTATGGACCGTGGTGCTTTCTTCCATCTGACCAATAAAATCAAGCTTAGACTTGATCACATCACTGGTTTGAAGATATGGATTCTCTGTTTTACTATAGATCATCCGGCCCTTCTTATCATAGCCCATAACCGTGGTGATCCAACTATTGGTGGTCAGTACCCGTACTTTTGATCCTGTGGCCAGGCCTTTGGTCTTTATTCTAGTGCTGGTCGCATTATTATAGTTTTCTACCGGCACACTGTACACACTTTGTGGCAGGCTGCTACCATAAAAATGGTAATCATCGTAATAATTTACCGTGTACAGGATCACATTTGAGGAGTGACTACTTAGATCCGGATAGGCATCATCAGTATAATAAAACGTCCCCCCGCCATAATTTAATGCCGTATTGGAAGTTTTCTCGTACTGATCGTTTTCTGCATCTGCATTGTCCTGGTGATCGGAGCGGCTAAGGTTACTTTTATAAAGCCCCGTATACACCACCCGGCCAAAAGCATCATACTTGGTAAACAACCATTCCTTGGTCGGCTTCCCCGCCTGCAGGGCATCCTGGGTCAGGATGGGCTGATCCAGTTTGTTATAAACAATATACTCCCAACCCTTACCGGGTATTTTCTTTTCGATAAGACGGTTGCGATGATCATAGCGGTATTGATAGCACAGTTCGCTAAGCAGACTATTATCAGATCCACCGGTAGAAGCCTCATCGATAGAGGCCCTAAAGTTACTGCCCGATTGCGCATGAAAGCCCGGCTGCAACACAATAACATCACTGGAAGTGAGTGCAAGGGATTCCCCATTGCCTACCACTGCCTGAGAATACACCGGTCCAGTTCCTGTCGCAGATCCCGATGACGATGCCAATAAGGCGTTCAGGCTTAACCCTGCTGCTAATGGAGGGAGCACAAAGCTCAGGTTCCCATAATCATCATACACATAATACGTATCATGGGCAACAATACTCTCCCCAGAGCCGATATTTCCATCCTTATTCTTATCGGCAGGACCATAGGTACGCTTTAAGACCACTCGACCCTGTTTATCTTTAAATTCTTCAGTAGTATGCAACTTCCCACTGCTCCAGTTCTCATCTTTGGTCACTGTCTTATACAAACGGCCTGCCGGGTAGTCCCCATTACCGGTAAGCTCTGGTGTGTCCCCACTTAAATCCACCCCGTACAGTTTCACATGGTCACTGCTGGTATTGGACTGGTAATCGAATTTTATCGTATGGTCACTATCGCTGGTTTTGTTCACTCGCCAGGATTTGCCCGGTGCCCCCTGTTCCAATACACGGCTAAGCGGAGAGGATTCCAAATGCTTCTCCGAATACACCGGTAGGCCGTCCACCTGGCTTGTGTTATTGCTCATCCCGCTAAAGTCCTCCCCATAACGCGAATGGTAATAGTTCTCCAGAGCCACCAATACACCACTGCTGCGGTAGCTCCCGACTGTACCGCTACTACTGGCATAAGGCAAATACTCCTTATCCTGGCGCCCGTAATTGTCATACCCGATATGGGTGATGATATCATTAGCCCCGTCCGACTGCTTGATCCCCACCTGTTGCATGGGGCGGCCAAGTCCATCAAAATAGGTGATCGATTCGGTCGCTTTGGCCGGGGTGACCTGGCTTTGGCTTAAGGAAGTGCTATAGGGCTGACGGTACGTTCGCGTATATACATAGTTCTCATCACTGAAAGCACCGCCACCGCCACCGCCGCTGGAAGAAGAACTTTTAAAAATTATATTGTCTATAGCGATATCACTGGTATAACTTGAACCTGTGAGTCCGTTGAACCGGATATAGCGGTTGCTTCCCCCATAAGACGATAAGTCCACTACCGCCTCGTGCCAGTTATTGCCCTGATCACCCGATTTTGACCATAATTGCGTCCAACTAGTCCCGTTGGAGCTGATCTCCACTTTAAGCGTTCCCATACTTGCCCCGTACATATGATAATTAAAACGAAGCTGGTACCCCGACGGGATCGTATATAAAGGGCTTTGCAATAGTCCTCGCTTGTTGGTATTCGCTCCACTGGACTCTAAATAGAGGTAATACGATCCTTGAGAAGCTCCATGTGCTGGACCTGTGTCATCCGAATCGGTAATACCTGAATGTCGCGTCCAGTCCATATTATCATTAGCAGCTTGTTGCCAATCGCCCAAACCTCCTTCAAAGCCCTCGTCTCTTAATGTCTTAGGAGTACTGGGAGTCGTAGGTGTTGGACCACCCGATCGATTACAATCATTCCATTTTCCATTGGTACTGCCAGGGGCGCCGGGATAAATATTGGGATTTGTATCATCACAATCCTGATTATTGGCTACGTAACCTGCGGGTTTGGAAGAACGTTCTATCTGAAGATCGGGATCCCCATATCCATCTCCATCACGGTCGCGGTTCCATGGATAGGTATTCCCACCATCCCCAGGCTCTATTGAAGGCTCACTCATTATACTAACATTTCCAGCTGAAGATGTTTGTGTACTGTCCTGTTTTATCTGCTGTCCAAAACTTAAGCTGGTCAATAAACAGAAGATTAGGGAGCATTCCCATAATAATTTATTATTACTCATCATAACTATAGAATTAATGAGGTTACTCCCCCTTATAATGATATTCATATTCTTCCAGTAATTTGCCTTCGTGGTCTTTGACCCAGTCCAATCGACCAAAACCATCATACTTATAAGTCGTTGTCCTGCCTCGGGGATCGGTCATACTGGTCATCCCTACCAAAGGATCATAGGTAAAGGTCGTGATCATGGCTTCTTTAAAAGCACTATTAGAGCGTAAGTTGTTGATCGACTGTAAATCAGATTCATTGACATTCTTAAGTAGGCCTAGTTCACTTTCTAAAGCCGCTTCGGTCGTATTCTCAATCTTCGCTATAGGATACTGGCCACCATAACCCCACAGGTAAAATATTAGAGGCCCATTTGAGTTGGATACCTCTAAAGGATTACCGTAGCTGTCATAGGAGTGGTATGTGATTCGATGTTCTTTATCAAAACTCCCTTTTTTAGTAAAAGTTTTTTCTGGGGCGATAATGTGCTGATCAAAACTCTTAAAATGAAACCTTATTGAAAATAATTCCACAGCTTCGTCTAAATTTTTATATTTTAACTTTTCTGTCTTTTCAACAACTTCTGTTAAACGATTGTAGGCAATTAATTTATTTAGTGTCAAAGTTTCAGAAGAAGTAATATTTGAAATGGAATCAAGATCATACGGATAATAAAATTTAGTAATTATAGAATCTTCTTTACTGTTAATAATTTTATGCTCACGCAAATGTTGATAAGGAAAGTCGTAAAAAAAGAATTTTCCGGTTTTTGCTATGCCCGTAGGATAATAATTTATTTCTCTTCTTGCAACTAACTGATCTACATTATTACCAGAAAATAAAACGTAATCACTATTAAACTCATCTCCAAAATCCGTCCAATCTGCTTTAACTAAATAAGAAACTCCATAATTCAAAATTGGATTAAAACCTAAATTTTTAGAGAATTTATAAGAATAGTTAACCTTTTTAATTGTATCTTCATTTCTATTAAAAAACAATTCTTCAATAATTCGCCCGCTCATATAAGATCTTTCATCCGGCATGAGATCTAAAACTTCAGGATCTGAATCCGCGATAGTAGTATAATTTGTAAACTTATTTACTTTTGAACCATTGTTTTCATTAAATTTATCCAAATATTTCTCCTCAACTTTCTTATAATTTATGTGACTTCCCATAAATCCACCTAATGGTAAATTCGATCCGCTATTATATTGTGTAACATAAGAACTTTCAACATCACCTAACTGCTCACCTGGATTTAAAACATATTTTTGCAGAACGTAGTTTTTAGGTCTAAACAAGTTCGATGATCTAAATAATGAGCCATAGGATATACCATTATCACTTTCATATTTATAAATTTTTGTAATTGAATTATTTTTCCCATCAAAATCTTGGACTTTCGAAATTCTTATTCCACCTACTTCCCGTGATCTTGAAATTCCATTATCTGAAAGCGAAATGTTTACGTTACCCGATAGCAATCCGCATGTACCGCAATTATTAGATCCATATGTCTCAACATATATTTCATATGTGCCCGGCAATAATAATAAATCTTCTGTGGTGATAGACTTTTGAATTTCTTGATAATCGCTTGACTGTGGTGTATTATTTTCATCGTAATATATTTCCATTTTTGAACATTTATCGCAATCCTGTTTGCCTTCACAATCAATTTCAGCTCCGCTTCCGTTTACTCTTCTAAGTCCTGCTCTTACTCTTCCACCAGGCCAGGCATTTTTCTCTACTGTTAAGTTTAAACGCATATAAGTTTCTGAGTCGACCTGAAATGTCTTTACATCTGACAATCCAGATTGATTTGCTCTGCTCATTATACCAACTGACTTATGTAGGGCATTAGAAAAATCACTACATAGACCTGATCCTTTATAAAAATCATCCAGAACATGATCTTCTCCAGGATCATAGGTATTAGGCTCATATGTTATTTGAGTTGAACCACCAGTTGGATATACAATTTTCCATAATGCACCAACTTTTGAATTGTCGAAACTTGGTTTTCTTAAAGAATAAGTTTCGCCAAAATCATTATTAGGTAACAATAATCCAGTTTCATTGTCATTCACAAAACCCCAAAAATCCTGTTTATAAAAGGGTATATTGTCTTGAGGATTACCTAAATATTCAAATTCATATAGTTGATTATCATCAATTTTTACATTTCTTAAAAGTTTTCTTGTCTTCATCAAATCATCATAAATAAAATCAAAACTTTTGATTTTATTATAATTATTATAAATCGATATGTTTTTTAAGCCCACTAAATAAGCTTCTTTAGGATTAGATGGATTTTGAATAGTGTGCTCAAAATTTATAGATCCATTAGAAAAGTTAATATTTTGCAAAAGTTTAGTAGATACAAAATTTTTTGAATGATGATTGGATAGTTGAGAAGAAAGACCTGCTGATGCTGTTCTGAAATTAGTAAGACTTTGAGTAGTTATTTTCTGATAATAATTATAAATTGAATAATTAAAAGTTAGTGATTTTCCATTAGGGTATTCAATAGAACTAATTTTCCAGCTCGATTTATAAGAACCAACTGGATAAGAAGGTTGATTTTCTGCAGTATATATAGGGTTAGAAACTTCCGACTCAGAAAAAGTATATTTTATTCCAAGATCATCAATAATTATAAATCCTTTTGCGATATCTTGGTCAATCATTCTGATGATATAGGGCTTGTAAGGTTTAGTAATAACTTCTCCATCCTCATTAAAGTAAAATGTTACATTCATATCTCCTGCTCTTGCCACAAATTTGTCTGGCAAACCATCCCAACGCCCCTCTCCAATAAACCTATCTAAACTATCTCGTAATGTTGGCGATTCTTTAGGATAATTCCCATTTATCACATTCTTAATTTTTTCACCAATTTTAGAACCTAAATAGCCTCCAGTATCCTCATCCGGCCGTCCTCTCATTTGTCGAACAATTAAGCCAGATGTAAGACTCCAACCTAAACCTAATTTTCCGGGAATGTCATTAAGCATCAAGCCACCATATGTATATGAAATATTTAACGGGTAGTTATATTTCCCAGAGGCAATTTGGAACACAGGTATATTGAAATTCATAGTTCCAGTCGAAAGATTTATAGGTAGATCACCAAATTTCCCTATTTCACTAGCTTCTGGTGATCCAGGAAAAACTTCAGGCAATTGAACAGCTTCGTATTCGGTCTGAGAAAATACGCTTATACTTAAAAAAAGTATTAAATAGGTTCTTATAACAAAAGTCTTGAAAATCATTTTCATTACGTTATTTAATTTGTTGTTTCGGATTCATACGTATAATTTTTAGTTGATTATCAATCCTGATTCTCTAAAGTTTTTATTCTTTCTTTTAGAACTTTCATTTCTTTATTTTGTTGAATTAAGTACAAGGTTAATTCCTCTATTTTCTGCAATAATTTAGCATTCATTTCTCCTAGTAAAATCCCGTTTTTTTCAACCTCATCGGCACTGGGAATGTTTTTTAAATGCCCATTTTTCTTTATATGATCTTCTACTTCTTCTAATGAAGGCAACATATAAGTATCATAAAAAACAAAATCTGCCCAGCCTGTCTCCACTTTTATTTCTTTAGCTTTAATTTTCCCGTTAACAGCTAATTTCCAGGAATCAGAACCTGGCGTACCTATACCCAGACTTTCGGTAATATTCACTGTTCCATTTATGCTTTGGTCTGAAGAAAAGTTATTATTCAGGTTCTTATAGACCAGGTTTGGAACATTTTTGTCCAGCATTGTTTTATTGAAATTCCCAGAATGATAAATATCGTACCATTCATAATATTGACCATTACTTCTGAATCCCCGATATTTCAATTGTTTATAATTATCAGAAGCGAATTGAAACCCAAAAGAATAGCCATCGTTTTGACCTAAATGTAATAGCGTAGCGTGTGGTGTTCCAAAAGGATTATTGGTACTTCCCCATTTTCTATATATGCCATTTCTATACAGGTTATTATCCCAATCTTTACTATCTGAACCTTTAAACAATACATCACTAATATTTGTCCCGTTCCATTCGCCTAAAAAAGAGGTCGCTTTTACATTGCCGGCAACATCTAGTTTTTCAGAGGGATTTGAAACTCCTATCCCCACATTATTTCCGGTATCATTAACCTGTGCATTCACAAAATTGCTGCAACATATAAGAATAATTACCAAAATTCTTTCTATTCTAACTTTTATCATGATTTAAATTATTAGGTTCGTTTGTTTATAATTCGATTTACCAATCAGACATCGTATTGTTATAGGCTACTATTTTCCTTTTGTTAGATGGTTCAGCTGTTTTTTCAGCTCTGCTATTTCTTCCTGCTGCTCCTTATTAATTTTGTTTTGTTCTATCACATATAAAGTAAGTTCTTCGATTTTCTCTAGCATCTTTAAGTTCATTGATTTTACATTCCATCCTTCTTCTTCTACCTGTTTTGCTGAAGGAATATTTTCTAAATGTCCGTTTTTATCTATAAATGATTCTACCTCCTCCAGTAACTTTAAATTGTAATCATCAAGGAATACATAATCTGGAACCACCGCACCGTTCAGGTCAATTTTCACTTCCTGGCTATGTATTTTTCCTTTTACCGTTAATTTACTATCAGGAGATTTTGTTCCTATTCCAACAAAACCATTTTGAGGGTTGATTATAAATACGTCATTTTTATCCTGATTGGAGTAGCGCATGCCGATCCCAAAATTATCAGTACCAAATTGAGATTCTGAAAACCCGATATTCGCACCAACACTTTTACCATCCTGTAACATTTTTATTAATGGATTACTAGTTTCCACACTGTTGTCTGAATCGGCCTCCAACAAAAACACAACACTACCTTCTGCTCCAGTTCTTCTTACCTGAAAATCATAATTTCCCACTATTTGTCCTATTTGGAGGGAACCATCATTCTTAACTATTAAACGCTTATTTTGATTTGCAGTAAAAGTGCCTGATGAGAGCGTTAAAATATCACCACTACCCTCCTGATTGATATATACCGCGTTATAATCACTATTTCTTGTAAAATGATGATAGCCCGTATTTCCAGAAGGCGTTTTAAAAACTCCATTATAAACGGTTTGAGCATTTACTCTTATAAGATTTCCAGTGAAAAAAATAGATAGGAAAAATACGAGAATATATTTTTGTGTCATGAGTACGGTCTTTTATTAATGTTTTTATAACTAGTTCTATTTTTTTAAGTGATCTACTTGCTCCTGTAAGCTTAAGACATACAGCGTTAATTCTTCAATTTTTTGAAGCAATAACAGATTCATTTGTTTAAGGTTCATTCCTTTATTTTCTAATTCTGAAGCAGATGGAATGTTAGGCAAATGATGATTTTGTTCGATATACTCCTTAAGTTTTTGAAGAGCCATCAGATCAAAACCTTCTTTAAATACAAAGTCTGGAACTGAGAAACCATCAACATCCACACGTACTTCTTGAGTATGAATGCTTCCATTAACTGTTAATTTTTCATCAGGGTTTAAAGTCCCTATTCCCACATTACCAGTACCGGTAATTCGCATACGTTCTTCAGGACTACTACCGGTTACAAATAAAATATTTCGATTTTGATTAGATCTGGACTGAATTACCAAAGTTCCCGCAGGCATTTTACCACTAGGTCCACTTCCAGAATAAATATAGGCACCGTCAAGATTTTGTATAAAATCTGAACGCTGATCCATTCCAAAATTTAAAAATCCTCCAGAGTTCTTATGGAAAAGGAATCCGCCGTTAATTTCAAGCTTAGTGGTTGGACTCCTAACACCTAGACCTAAATTACCGTTACCGGTTAAAGAAAATAAATAACCAGTTTCGGGCCTATAAAACTCGAGCTTACTATATAAGTTGCTATATATAAACCTGGCTTCCAGTGAATAATTTTTTCCAAATGCCAGAATCGCATCTTTATCTTCTTTGGCATTAATCACAATACCCTCACTATTATCAGCATTACCTACAACTAAATTATTTATACTGGTACCAGATATTCCTAACTGTTGTGTCCCTATCCCTACCTTTCCTGTAGTATAATTATTAGAAGTAGTATTCCAATTTTGTGCAAAGCAATCGACACTAAAATTTAAAATAAAGATCAGGATCGTAATTACAATGGTATTTTTCTTCATACTCAAACTCATAGTACATTGATTAAAGTTAATTTAGAGCTGTATTTTTAAGAAGTACTTCTATTTTTCCCAGTCTTTCTTCAAGCTTTTTTAGGCGCTTAATCTCTTTATCTTGTTCTATTGTATAGAGGGTGAGTTCCTCAATTTTCTTTAAAAGTAACATATTCATAATTCCTACCGATATACCATTTTCTTCAAATTGTTTAGCGGAAGGCACTTCCGGTAGATGTTTATTATCATTTATATAATTTTCAATCTCTATCAGGCTTTTTAATTCATATGAATTTTCAAAAACGTAATCAGGTGCTGGTAGAGAAAGATCTACTTTTACCTCTTGTGCATGAACTTTACCTTTTACTGCAAATTTTCCATCTGGATTTTGCGTATTAACACCTACATTTCCATTAGGTAGAATAATCAAATGACTTCTATTATCCCCAGCTCCAAAATGAACTGGATTAACAGTTCTTGAACCTATCTCGACCCTGCCTCCTTCTACTTTAAACTGCGCGCGCACGGCCGTATCATCTGGCCCACTAAAATTCTGAAGCGATATTTCAGCCCATGTATTTGTGGGAGCTAAGAAATTTGCTATAAACCCATCATTTCCTTCAACGAGAATAGTTCCTTTCACGTCTAATTTTTTGGAAGGTGTCGTAGTACCAATACCTATACGATTACCCGTATCCGTGATTTGTGCATTTACCAAAGAGGTCAACAAAACAATAATTACTAATACTCGATATTTCATATGATTTTTCGATTTTATTCCATTTATCTTCAGTTGCAGTTAAAAATTCTTAACTACACTTATTTTCAATTAAAACTCCAAAATTTTTTCATTTTCAATCAAATAAAGTAAAATGACCTTCGGGCTGAATTCCAAAATAAAAATGATCTCATTATTTATTTACTTTGGATTCCAATTGTTCTACACGCTTAAGTAGCTCAATTTGGTAAAGTGTTAACTCCTCAATTTTCTTTAATAAAATGATGTTCATCTCCCCTAACTCTATTCCATCAGATGCTTTTACTTCAGTCGCATTTGGCACCTCAGGTAAATGTCCATGAGATTTAATATACGCCTCTATTTCTTTCAGAGTAATTAAATTATACTCCTCTTCAAAAACATAATCTGGCCAGGCTGTTTGTAACTGTACCTTAATTTCTTCTGCAATCGCTTTTCCTTTGATTGCAAAGGCATAACCCGATGGGATATTATTTGTGTTTATCCCTAATTGGTTCGTACTAAAATTCCCATAAAGTAAAGGAGTGGAAGTATTTGAATTGTCTAAATAGAACTTATTACTACCTGTTTCATTTTCTCCCGCCTTAGATCCAATAAAAACGTTATTACTACCATTATTATGATAACCTGTCCTAAAACCTAAAAAGACATTATTATTGCCGGAAACCATTTCCTTTCCAGCATATCGACCTATAAAAGTATTATAAGAACCTTTTTGATTATCTGCTCCGGTAGAGACTCCTAAAAATACATTCTCAACACCAGTGGTTGTAACCAGACCCGCCAGACTTCCTATAAAAGTATTGCGATGGCCTGAAGTTAGTGATCGCCCAGACGTATAGCCAATGAGCGTATTGTATTCACCATTCGCTGATTCACCAGCATAACCTCCAAAATAACTATTATTAGAGGCACCTGTTTGACCGGCCCCACTACCATAGGATGTCTGGGCAATTATGGTATAGGAAATAAAAAATATAATTAAAAGTAAGTTTCTTTTCATTTGTTCATTATTTAGAAATTTGATCTTCAAGTATTTTTATCCGTTTCTCCTGTTTCAAAACATAAAGTGTGAGTTCTTCTATTTTTTCAAGAAGTTTGAGATTCATCTCTTTTAATTTCACCCCCTCTTCATTCATATCTTTTGCGGAGGGTATATTCGGCAAATGACCGTTTTTATTGATAAATTCCTGAACCTCTTGAAGTGTAAGTAGTTTATAATTTACATCAAAGACATAATCGGGAGCTACTGCGCCATTCAAATCAACTTTAACCTCTTGCGCATGGATATTACCTTTTACTGTTAATTTAGAATCGGGACTTGCCGTACCAATTCCTACATTGCCCACCCGATTATCATTTAAAACTAAAGCCCCGCCTTGTTTACCCGACCTTAAGTATAAAGATCCTGTTGAGGTTAGATTTTCTAAAACGAAATGACCACTGGTTTCTGATGAGGTCCTCATCTTAAATTTAGTATCAAATAAAATACCATTATTACTGCCCAAATTGGCTAGTTCTAAACGAGAAGACGGACTGGTAGTACCAATTCCCACATTACCAGATGAAGGAAAGGTATTTTGACTTAAAGCCAATAAAGGCAGAAAAAGGAAAATTAAAAAACAAGATCTAGATAACATATTTTAGTTTTTAAAGAAGGTTATTCATCGCTACTCAATCCATCTCTGGATTATTTTATTTTTGATTAAGGCTATTATTTATAGGTTACTCCTTTTCCAGGATTTCAATACGTTTTAAAAGAGATCTTAAAGATTCTTGTTGTTCGCTTAACTGTTTTTGAAGCTCTTTTTCTCTAATTTCATGATGCTTCAATTGTTTATCCTGCTCAATCGTATACACGGTTAATTCTTCGATCTTTTGAAGGAGTCTTGCATTCATCTGACCAAGGGATATTCCATTTTCTTCCACATCATTTGCAGATGGAATATTTTCCAGGTGACCATGCTCTTTTATATATTGCCGAACTTCTTCTAGAGTAGGTAACTCATAATCCTTCTCAAAAACAAAGTCAGGCCAACCATCCATATCTACTTTAACCTCTTGTGCATGAATGTTTCCGTTTACTGCAAGCCTAGAATCGGGAGTAGTGGTACCTATACCAACGTTTCCATTAGGTATAAGTGTCAGTCTAAGTTTCCCTGCAGTTTTAAGGCTTAAAAAGTGTTTTCCAGTATCGATATCATCTTTAAACTCTATACCATAGGAGCTTGTTCCGGTCTCACTGGCCGCACCATCGCGAAAAAAATATATTCCTTTGCTGGTCCTTCGGGACATTCTATAAAAAGTATTCCCTGCTATACGAAAATCCCCTAATAAATCTAATGCTTTTGTAGGATTAGTAGTACCGATCCCTACATTACCTGATGAAGGAAAAGTATTTTGACTTAAAGCTAAAAAAGGGATAAATAAGAGAATTAAAAAAAATGATCTAGATAACATATTTTATTTTTTGTAAAAAAGGGTTGTACATTTTTAAAAAATCAATCGCTAGATTGTTCACTTTTAATAAAGGAGATATTTATAGATTACTATCTTTCTAGAATTTCAATACGTTTTAAAAGAGACATTAAAATCTGCTGCTGCTCCAATAATTGTTTCTGAAGTTCTTTTTCTATTAGTCCCTGATACTTTAACTGTTCTTTCTGTTCCTTCAATTGTTTTTCCTGCTCGATCGTATACAAGGTTAATTCTTCTATTTTTTCAAGAAGTTTAGCGTTCATCTGACCAAGGGGTATTCCATTTTCTTCGACATCATTTGTTTTAAAGTTTTCAATACCAATACTTATTCTATAGCGAGAATTTTTAGGTAAAGTTTTTATATTTGGCATTTTGCCAACTCCGCTTCTAATTTTTTAATACGCTTATTCTGATCAATGGAGTACAACATTAATTCTTCTATCTTCCTTAGTAACAAACGATCCATCTCCCCTAACTTTACACCATTTTCAACAACCTCTTTTTCATTAGGAATATTTTCAAGATGGCCATTTTCTTTAATAAACTTTTCAACCTCATCAAGATCTGGTAAATGGTAATGTTGCTCAAAAACAAAATCACTCCATCCCGTAAGATCCACTTTAACCTCTTTGGCATGGATAAGACCATTCACATCCAGAAGATGTTTTGGATCTTCAATGCCAATTCCTAACTTACCTTTATTAAAGCTAAACTGAGGGACCCATATTTGATCTGTATATCTTTGGTATCTAATTTGAAATTCTGCATTTGGCTCATCCCCAAGTTGAAGTTTAAGTGTTGAGAAATCAACTTTTTCATCTGTCCTATAAAAAGCGGTAAGATCATTATTTTGCCCTCGCTCACTATCTCTCATCTCCAAGTTTAATAACCGCACTGGGGCTGTTAAATTAAGGATATCATTTGTGGTCATCTGGTTACCAGAATTCACCCATTGACCAAAGCTATTTATCGAAATTGTCAGTAAAAAGGCTATAAAAAAACCACGTAACATCAGGAAAATTTGATTGATTAGCATAAATCAAATATAAAGTGGTTCTGAATAAGTTTAAGCATTTAAAACCTTACCATTGGTAAGGTTTTTAACATTTCTTTTAATTAGTCGACCCTTAAGAATGACTCAACCTTTTGATTTTACTGGCATTATGCTGGTATTTCTCTAATAAAAGCGTTGTTGAAATGACCGGGTTTTTATAAATTAGAAGCTATAACCTTGTCAAATGCGA
>Ga0208014_1000462_pt1 | contig 16485 bp, 13 predicted proteins | sample 25_taG_FD_184099 | JGI IMG/M metagenome (GOLD analysis project Ga0208014, IMG submission 184099) | Marine viral communities from Cariaco Basin, Caribbean Sea - 25_WHOI_OMZ (SPAdes) (version 2) | ecosystem: Environmental > Aquatic > Marine > Oceanic | place: Caribbean Sea: Cariaco Basin...
AGCAAAATCAATTACCATATTCTCACTGGTGGGTTGATAGTCTACTAAAATTACATGATGACCACGGTTTTTTAATTCTTTGGCAAGCTCGATATGTGGGGTGTTTTGATTAAAAACTGTAGCATGATCAAATTGGTCTACAATTTCAGATTTCACGATCTTTTTTAGATCACCAAAATCGATTACCATTCCGTATTTTACATTTTCAGTATCTGTGATTGGCTCTCCAATAACAGTTACGCTAAGTTTATAACTGTGGCCGTGCACATTGCGGCACTTGCCATCATAGCCGTAAAGCGCGTGTCCTGTTTCAAAAGAAAATTGTTTGGTAATCCTGATTTTTGCCATACCGAAATTTTAAGTCTGCCTTGTGTAGTTATTTTCCCTGTAAAATTTAAGCTGAAATTATATAAGATCGACTCTGGATTTTTCAGGGAATATTTAAAAGCAAAGGTATTAAAAGTGTATCCAATTTTGAAGATTATAGCTTCAGCATTTTTTTATCCCGGAAAATTTGAGTTAACTTTGAAGATGTAAACTTTAGGGGTGCCAATTAAATTTGGCTGAGATAACACCCTTTGAACCTGATCCAGATTAGCATCTGCGAAGGAAAAAGTACGAAAATTTTGAATCGAATATGGCCAATATCAGGCTGAAATCTTTTTGATTTGTTTAAAAACCAGACTTACTATTTATAATCTGGTTTAAGAGTAAAAATTAAATTTCGGTTCATAGCTCGTGGATTTACCACGAAATTACTCACTTTTCTTCAGGGACAATTCCCCTTGGTTTACAGCTATTAAAAATCTAAGGATATGATAACTGTAAACGTAAACAACCAAAATCATTCTTTTAAAGAACCGGTAAAGCTTGATGAACTGCTGGAGCAGCTGAATATTCAGCCTTTAGGAATTGCCATCGCTATTAACAACGAGATTATTTCTAAACCCCAATGGGAGCATACCCTGTTGGAAGAAGGGAATAACGTACTGGTGATTCGTGCTACGCAGGGTGGTTGATCGATTTACAATAGTAATCGAATTTTAAAAATCAATCTAAACCTTTTTAGTATGAAACCTAACCAGTTACCACGGGGAGAAGCCATAAGCAGAACGCCTTTTCCCAACTCAGAAAAAATTTACGTAAGAGGGCAGCTTCACGAAAATGTGAATGTGCCGATGCGTAAGATCAATCTAGATGATACCGTCGATAAATTTAACGGTATCCGAACGCCAAATGAGCCTGTTTTGGTGTACGATACCAGCGGTGCTTACACCGATCCTAATGTAGAGATCGATGTTCGCCGGGGTTTAAAACCTATTCGTCAGCAATGGATTGCTGCCAGGGAAGATGTGCAGCAGTTAAGCAGACTTTCCTCGGAATACGGCCGGCAACGAGAGGAAAATAAAAAGCTGGAGAAACTTCGGTTTCAACGAATCAGGAAACCTTTAAAAGCAAAGCCGGGACAAAATGTTACCCAAATGCATTATGCACGTAAAGGAATAATTACTCCTGAAATGGAATTTATTGCTATTCGTGAAAATCAGAAACTTCAAGAAATAAATCAAATTACTCAGCAACATCCGGGAGAGAGTTTTGGAGCTAGTATTCCCAAAGTGATCACTCCTGAATTTGTTCGGGATGAGGTTGCCAAAGGACGCGCGATTATACCGAGTAATATTAATCATCCCGAAAGTGAACCTATGATTGTAGGTCGAAACTTTTTGGTAAAGATCAACGCGAATATTGGGAATTCTGCGGTAAGTTCTTCTATTGAAGAAGAAGTGGAAAAAGCAGTTTGGGCTTGCCGTTGGGGAGCCGATACCATAATGGATCTTTCTACCGGAAAAAATATTCACGAAACCCGAGAATGGATTCTTCGGAATTCTCCGGTACCCATTGGGACGGTTCCTATTTATCAGGCCTTAGAAAAAGTAAACGGAAAAGCTGAAAATCTTACCTGGGAAATTTTTAGAGACACTTTAATTGAACAAGCCGAACAAGGTGTTGATTATTTTACCATTCACGCCGGGGTTCGTTTAAAATATATTCCGCATACAGCAAAACGAGTAACGGGAATTGTTTCTCGTGGTGGATCTATCATGGCAAAATGGTGTTTAGCGCATCATCAGGAAAGCTTTTTATACACGCATTTTGAAGAGATCTGCGAAATTATGAAAGCTTACGACGTCGCGTTTTCTCTTGGTGACGGTTTGCGTCCCGGCAGCATTGCAGATGCCAACGATTACGCGCAGTTTGCCGAATTGGAAACCCTTGGAGAATTAACCAAAATCGCCTGGAAGCACGATGTACAGTGTTTTATTGAAGGTCCCGGGCACATCCCAATGCACATGATCAAGGAAAATATGGATAAGCAATTAGCAGAATGTGGGGAAGCGCCTTTTTACACACTAGGGCCATTAACAACCGATATTGCACCGGGTTACGATCATATCACTAGCGGAATTGGTGCCGCAATGATCGGCTGGTACGGTTGTGCGATGTTGTGTTATGTGACGCCAAAAGAGCATTTGGGTTTACCTAATAAAGAAGATGTAAAGGAAGGTGTGATTACCTATAAAATTGCAGCACATGCGGCCGATTTGGCAAAAGGTCATCCAGGAGCACAGCATCGCGATGATGCCATGAGTAAGGCGAGGTTCGAATTTCGATGGGAAGATCAGTTTAATTTGGCGCTAGATCCAGATACGGCACGAGCGTATCACGATGAAACTTTACCTTCAGACAATGCGAAAGTAGCTCATTTTTGTTCGATGTGCGGCCCTAATTTCTGTTCGATGAAGATCACACAGGATGTACGGAATTATGCTAAAGAAAACGGACTCGACAGTGAAGAAGCAATCAAAAAAGGCATGGAAGAGAAATCAGAAGAGTTTAAAAAGAAAGGCAGCGAAGTATATCTGTAGAGGTGTAAGTTTTTAAAGTTGGAAAGTTTGAAAGTTTGAAAGTGGGAAGTTTGCGAGCTTCAAGTAATAACAAAGCTTAAAATTATGCTGATTGTAATTTCTGCGGAAAAGTTGATCGAGAATGAAGAATCTCAGCTGAAATCGATGTTCGATGCAGGTTTAGAAACACTTCATATTCGTAAACCTGAAGTTTCTTTTGAAGAGCTGAAAACCTGGTTAGAAAACTTTGAGCCGGGATATCGTTCTAAAATGGTGCTACATCAGCATCACGAATTAGCACGAGAATTTGGGTTGAAAGGGGTTCATCTTCCGGAATATTTCAGAACAAGTATGAAGGAAACTTTAGAAGATTATGTCAACGCATTTCAGCATTTAAAATTTACAGTGAGTACCTCGTTTCATCAAAAAGAAAAGATCTCGAGAACATCGATTTTCGATTACTGTTTTTTGAGTCCGATTTTTAATTCCATCTCTAAAACCGGGTATGTGGGAAAAACGTTTCAAGTCCTGGACATCCAGCAAAAAGTGATCGCGCTTGGCGGGATAGATGCAGCGAAAATTCCACTTGCCTATAATATGGGGTTTTATGGTGTGGCTGTTTTGGGAGCGGTTTGGCTACAGGAAGATCCAATACATAGTTTTATTAAAATTCAGCAACAATATGAGTCAGTTTTCAACTAAACATTCGGTGAATTTACCAAAAGAAATTTCCTGTTTGCATTATATCTCGCAGGGTAAAGATCGCGAGGAACACTTAGCAAATATAACACGTGTTTTAAAGGCAGGTGCAAACTGGATTCAGTTACGAATCAAAGAGATGCCGCAAAAAGAAATACTGAAAACGGCGATTTTGGCAAGGGAATTATGCGCCAAATACAAAGCAAAGCTAATTGTAAATGATCATGTAAAAGTGGCGAAAACCTGTAATGCTGACGGAGTTCATTTGGGACAGGAAGATACAGATGTTTTAGAGGCTAGAAAGATTTTAGGAAAGGATAAAATCATTGGCGGAACGGCGAATACGCTTCAGCATTGTTTGGAGCATCTGGAAAACGGAGTTGATTATATTGGTTTGGGGCCTTTACGATTTACTTCCACCAAAAAGGAACTGAGTCCTATTCTTGGTTTTTCAAGCTATCAACATTTGATGCAAGACTATCTAAAAAAAGAAAATAGCGTACCGGTGATTGCCATAGGTGGCATTGCATTAAAGGATATTCAGGATCTAAAGAAAATAGGTTTAAGCGGAGTGGCTGTTTCCAGCTTACTAACACATTCAAAAGATCCCAAAAATGAAATTCAGCAGATTTTAGATCGCTTTGCTGTGAGAGTTTAGATTTGAGAAAATAGTCAATTTGATGATGTGGTAATGTGCTAATTTGAAAATGAATTGAATCAAGAGTCAAGAAGTAAGATTCAGGACTAATTTATTTTGAATGCTAAATGTTGAATTTTAAATGAAGAAATGAATTCACTTTTCAGAAAACGCTTTTCCCTTCGAGTGCTTGCGAGGTAAGGAGCAAATGTATCGAGAAGTGGATTTAAGTTCGTGTTTAGATTTGGGAAAATAGCCAATTTGATGACGTGGTAATGTGCTGATTTGAAAATGAATTGAATCAGGAGTCAAGAAGCAAGATTCAGGACTAATTTATTTTGAATGCTAAATGTTGAATTTTAAATGAAGAAATGAATTCACTTTTCAGAAAACGCTTTTCCCTTCGAGTGCTTGCGAGGTAAGGAGCAAATGTATCGAGAATTGGATTTAAGTTCGTATTTAGGTTTGAGAAAATAGCCAATTTGATGATGTGGTAATGTGCTGATTTGAAAATGAATTGAATCAGGAGTCAAGAAGCAAGAATCAGGACTAATTTATTTTGAATGCTAAATGTTGAATTTTAAATGAAGATCTGAAGTCACTCTTAAGAAAACGCTTGTCACTTCGAGTGCTTGCGAGGTAAGGAGCAATTGTATCGAGAAGTGAATTTAAGTTCGTATTTAGATTTGAGAAAATAACCAATTTGATGATTAGGTAATGTGCTAATTTGAAAATGAATTGAATCAGGAGTCAAGAAGCAAGATTCAGGACTAATTTATTTTGAATGCTAAATGTTGAATTTTAAATGAAGATATGAATTCACTCTTAAGGAAACGCTTGTCACTTCGAGTGCTTGCGAGGTAAGGAGCAATTGTATCGAGAAGTGGATTTAAGTTAGCATTTAGATTTGAGAAAATAGCCAATTTGATGATGTGGTAATGTACTGATTTGAAAATGAATTGATTTCAGAATTAAAAATCAAAATATAAAACTCCCCTTTTGGTTGGGGGCTAGGGCGATAAAAAAACACAAAATGAAAAAACTAAAAATAGCAGATAAAAGCTTTGATTCCCGATTATTTACGGGAACGGGAAAATTCAGTAATTCAGGTTTAATGCGCGAAGCAGTTTTGGCTTCAGAAAGTGAGTTGGTTACGGTGGCTCTTAAAAGGGTTGAGGCTGGCAATACAGAGGATGATATGATTAGTAGCCTGGCGCACGAAAAATTAAGTTTGTTACCCAATACCTCAGGAGTTCGGGATGCCAAAGAGGCTGTTTTTGCTGCCCAGATGGCGAGGGAAGCGCTTGGAACAAACTGGGTGAAAGTCGAAATTCATCCTGATCCTAAATACTTATTGCCCGATGCGGTAGAAACCCTAAAAGCCTGTGAAGAACTGGTGAAATTGGGCTTTGTAGTCATGCCGTATATTCATGCCGATCCGGTGCTGTGTAAGCGTTTGGAAGATGTAGGTGCGCAATGTGTAATGCCTTTAGGTGCTCCTATTGGTACTAATAAAGGCTTAAAAACCTTCGATTTTTTAGAAATTATTATCGAACAAAGTAATGTTCCGGTGATTATAGATGCCGGAATTGGTGCTCCTTCGCACGCGGCTTTTGCGATGGAAATGGGAGCCGATGCCGTTTTGGTAAACACCGCAATTGCCGTTTCTAAGAATCCGGTACAAATGGCAAAAGCCTTTAAAATGGCCGTAGAATCCGGGCGAATGGCTTACGAAGCAAAACTTGCCGGAACCGGTAAGATTGCCCAAGCCAGTAGCCCACTAACACAATTTTTATATGAGTAGTTTTAAAACCCTATTAGCAAAGTATGATTGGGATGAGGTTTTGGAAAGTATTCAACACAAAAATGCACAAGATGTAGAGTGTGCTTTAAGTGCTGTAAAACCCGATCTTGAAGATTTTAAAGCCTTAATTTCTCCAGCAGCCAAAGCTTATTTAGAACCAATGGCTACCAAAAGTAAACTGATTACCAAAAAGCGTTTTGGCAATACCATGCAAATGTACGCGCCAATGTATTTAAGTAACGAATGCCAAAATATCTGCACGTATTGCGGGTTTAGTTTAACGAATAAAATTCCGCGGCGCACCTTAACCGATGCTGAAATTTTAAAAGAAGCTGAATTTCTGAAAAAGAAAGGCTACCAGCATATTTTACTGGTTACAGGGGAAGCGAATAGAACGGTGGGCATTGATTATTTGAGTAATGCTGTTCGTCTTTTAACGCCACATTTTGCAAATATTTCTATTGAAGTCCAACCGCTGGATCTGGAAGAATACGAAAGATTGGTTGACGATGGTTTATATGCCACTCTAGTGTACCAGGAAACTTATCACCGCGAGACCTATAAAATTCATCATCCTAAAGGGAAAAAATCGAATTTTGATTATCGTTTAGAAACACCAGACCGTTTGGGGAAAGCCGGAATTCACAAAATAGGAATTGGGGCTTTATTTGGATTAGAAGATTGGCGTGCCGATAGTTTTTTTACGGCTTTGCACCTTAAATATTTGCAGAAGACTTATTGGAAAACAAAGTATTCGATTTCTTTCCCAAGATTGCGACCTTTTAGCGGCGGTTTAGAACCCAAAGTTGAAATGACCGATCCCGATTTGCTACAATTAATCTGTGCGTACCGAATTTTAGATGAGGATGTAGAATTATCGATTTCTACCCGCGAACAGGAAAAATTTCGCGATCATATTGCGCATTTAGGGATCACCTCGATGAGTGCCGAATCAAAAACCAATCCTGGTGGTTATGTGGTAGAACCACAATCGCTGGAGCAGTTTGAAATTTCAGATGAGCGTAGCACCGAAAGGATCGCTACCATGTTAAGGAAAAACGGAATCGAACCGGTTTGGAAAGACTGGGAGAAGTTTTAGTTTAGTATTGAGTAGTTAGTATTTAGAATGGAGTGGAATTAGTTGAGAGCTTTTAGCTTGAAGCTGTCTGCTTTTAGGTGTTGGCTTTTCTTCGATGTTCCCTTGCAGGTTGTTGAACATTCCTGTTCATTCCTTTATTTTAATTACTATTTTCCATTTCAAATAAAAAATACCTAAATTGTAAATTATTCGGGGGGAAATAAAATATTTTTTGTCTTTAAAAACGTATACTATGAGTGAAAATAAAATCAGTTTGAATACTATTCTTACGCTAGGATTTATCGCTATTTTTAGTGTATTGCTTGCGATTAATTTGATATTTAAAGATATACTTGGTGATAACTTAACCCCAATCTTAATGATGGGTCTGGGGTATTTCGTAGGATATTATGCTTTTAGAGGCTTACGTATTCCAGGGAATAAATAATTCTAATCTCTGGACTACGATTCAGCATCGCATTTCGATTTACGAAATTTTATAATCCAAATTTCCTTAAGCGGCACCTTAAAATTCGGCGCTAAGTCTTGTCTCTTGTCTCCTGATTCTTTTCTCTTAACTTTTAACAGCGAGGAGGCTACGCATAATTTTATCAAACTACTACTTAACTGGAGACTTTGATACAAAATCTTTTTCAAAGATTTCAGTCTGTCTCCGATTATCCTCTACACCCTATCAGGAAACATAAAATTTTCAATTTCTTCAGCAGAAAATTTAGGATTTGCTCCTTCTTGCGAGGCCACCAGGGCACCAATCGCGCAGGCATAATTCAATGCTTTTTGAGGTGCTTCTTTTTGTAATAATTTTGAAATCAATGATCCTAAAAAGCTATCACCGGCTCCCACGGTATCTGCTACTTTTATTTTATAACCGCTGTTGTAGTATAATTTTCCTTCAGTAAAAAGAACGGCACCATGACTGCCCTTGGTTACACAGATGGTTTTGGCATTGGTGATTTTAGCCATGTAGCTGAGGTTTTGCTCCAGCGAGTGGAAAGGCGAATCGAACATCGCCGCGATCTCATATAATTCGTCGTCATTAAATTTAATGAAATCAGCTTTTAAAATAAGGTCTTCTAAAACTTCTTTTTTGTAATGCGGTGGTCTTAGATTGATATCGAAAACAGAGAATTTTGCATATTGGAGTAATTCATTTAAGGTCTCCCTGCTTTTTTGATCGCGACAAACCAAGCTTCCGAAGATAAAAGCATCTGAACTATTCACTTTTTCGATCATATTTTCAGAAATATCGATTTTATCCCATGCAACAGGATATTCGATAGTATAAGAAGCTGAACCATTTTTATCGAGCTCTACATTTACTACACCGGTAGGGAAATCTGGAGTTTCAGCAACTAAAGAATGATTTATTTTTCTGGATTTTAGGTATTCCAATAAATTTTTTCCCTTTTCATCCTGCCCAACACTACTAATCATCGTGGTGTCAATTCCGTTGGCGCTTAGGCGGGAAGCAACATTTAAAGGTGCTCCCCCAATTTTTTCTGAATTAGGGAAAATATCATATAAAATTTCTCCAAAAGAGACTGCTTTTAGCTGTTGTGTCATTTTAGTTACAAATTTCGTTAGCTGCAGTTAATATTAAAGGAAGACCATCGGTGACCATAATAGTATGTTCATGTTGTGTTACATAACCACCTTTGTTTCCAATAAGTGTCCAGCCATCATTTTGCTCTACTGCTATGGTCGATTTTGTAGCGATAAAAGTTTCTATGGCTACAGTGGTATTTTTTTTGAAGCGTTCCCGATTGCTTTTAATTCTGTAGTTTAGAATGTTTTCGGGCTTTTCGTGTAAACTTCTACCAACCCCGTGTCCTGCTAAATTTCTAATGACCTTAAATCCAGACTTTTTCGCTTCAGTTTCCATTAAATAGCCTATATCCGCGATTTTCACTCCGCCTTTAATTTGACTTATCGCTTTTTGCAGAATATTCTTCGAAGCATCTACCAGAGGTTGGTGATTATTGAGATCTTTTCCAATAATAAAAGAACCTCCATTATCTGCCCAGAATCCATTTAATTCTGCAGACACGTCGATATTTATTAAATCGCCTTCCTTTAGAATTTTATTTTCTGACGGAATACCGTGGGCAGCTTCGTTATTTACACTAATGCAGGTATAACCGGGAAACCCATAAGTTTCGAAAGGTGCCGATTTTGCACCATAACTTTTAAGAATTTCACCGCCATAATCGTCCAGTTCTTTGGTAGAAATTCCAGGTTTTGTAAATGCTCTCATTAGTTTAAGTGTAATTGCAACAACTTCACTAATCTTTTTCATTCCGTTTAATTCTGCTTCAGTGCTTATGGACATGGATTTTAATTCGAATAGTTATTAATTAAAATTGAATTCGTTGGCTTCAATATCGATTACAGGAACACCTTCATTAATCTTTAAACTGGTATAAGGCTGCTTGGGAAAGAAGATCTCGGTCATTACTGTTTCTCCATCATCATAAAAAACTTCGATGCTCATATTATCTAAAATCATGTTTACTTGTAAGGAATCTGAAGTCGATATTCTTCTTCCGGTAGATATGGTAGAAGCAAATTCCTTTCCGAAGTCAGTAATTCCGGATTCAGATCGATCAATATAAAACTCGTTTTCTGCTTTTTTAAATCCAAATTTAAAATGATCGCCACTATCATTACTTAAAGATAAATGAACGTCTTTGGTGATCTTGGGAATTAAAAAAGAAACCTGTGCTTTGGTAAGATCAAGCTCGTTGGTATCGATTATGGCATGATCCTCGTCGGTTACCTTCCATTTGGTGATCGTTTCACCAATATATTTTTCAAGTTCTTTAACCGGTGTAGATGTGATAATATACTTATCATCTTCTTTTTTCAGCGTTAATTTTCGTGCAATTGTCATGGCGCTTCTCCATGTTTCAGTAGGGACTTCCTGAGCATAAAGCCAGTTAGACATCCAGCCCATAAATAAAGTCCGGCCATCTTCTTTTGGAATATTAGACCATGTAACTCCGGCATAATTATCTTTTCCAAAATCCAGCCAGTAAGGATGGTCTATGTTTTTTCCATGAAGATCGGCTTCAGGAGTAAAGTTCTTACCATCCCAATTACCCACAAAATATTGCGTGGCCGAGCCGCCATTGTATCCGCCGGGATTAGTACTTTGAATAAGCACCCATTTGGTTTCTTCGCTGTTTTCTACTTTCATAGGGAAGAAATCGGGGCATTCCCAAACGCCGTCCTGTGCTGCGTAATTTTCACCAAATTCCGATACCTTTTTCCAGTCTTTTAAATTTTCTGAAGTGTAAAAATATGCACGGTCTTTAGCCGAAAGCACCATTAACCATTGATTGTTTGCTTCATCCCAGTTCATTTTAGGGTCCCTGAAATCTTGTAATTCGGGATTCTTAATTACCGGGTTTTCTTTGTATTTTGTCCAGGTTTTTCCTTCGTCCAGGCTATAAGCAATAGCCTGCGATTGATAATCGATTCGGCCTTCTTCAGCAGCCTTCGCATCATGATAAGTAAACATGGCTACAACTGGCGGAGTGGAGCCATCTCCAAAGCCCGAAGTGTTATTGTGATCTACAACCGCACTCCCGCTAAAAATATAGCCTTTTTCATCGGGAAAAAGAGCGATGTCCTGTTCTTCCCAGGTAATCATGTCTTTACTGGTAGCGTGTCCCCAGTGCATTGGGCCCCATTTATTATCTTCTGGATAATACTGAAAGAATAAATGATACGTCCCGTTTAAGTAAAACATTCCATTAGGGTCATTCATCCAGTTTTCTTTTGGAGAGAAATGAAAGGAAGGTCGAAAATCCTCATCGGTTTGGATTGATGCGGTTTTGTTTTTACTTTTTTCTTGATCCTGAGTATTGTTTTTACAGGAAGCTAAAAATAATAAAGCTATAAGAGCTGCAAGTCTCAAAATTGTCATAGAATATCAAAATTAATATTAAAAAGCAGCTAGCGGTTAAGATTATATAAAAATAGAGAAAATTTTACTGATTTTCCTAATGATTATGTCAATCGATAATTAGTTAGAAAATTTAAGATCAATTTTCTCAAAATAATACACTATAAATGAATTGTATGTTCAAAAAACAAAATGGCCTACTAAAAATAGCAGACCTTTGTACAGGTAAAGGAATTATAAAAATGATTTTTAGAGGCATTTAGGCAAATAATTATTCTTGTTTCTGGAAGCTTAGTGGCCTATAACTATTTTGTATGGGTAATCTTTTTTAAACGGTGAACAAAAACATAATAAGCAAGCAGTAAAATTACAATCCATCCACAGCTAATGACCAGTATTCCTGTAGATGACGTATGGTAACGGGACACCAGTTGTACATACATGCTTATGATTAGAAGGATATATATACCCCAATTTACAAACTTCCATTTACCCAATATTGGGATTTGCTTCTTTTTTCTTTGTAACGCCTTGCGTTTTAGGGTAATCCATATTCCGGTTAATATCAATGAAGAAATGCCTAAACCTATAAAAAACCAGATAATCTTTGTGGTTAGTCCTCCCCAGTATCCAAAATGAAGTGGATCGGCAATATCATTTATCCACATGATATTACTTATATTTTTAGCATTTTGGATCTTTACTACTTTGTAGTTATATGGGTTTATATAGACCCTATTAGCACGTTGACGAACCAGCGGAACATCAGAGTTGCCCCTAACATACACAGGCTCATCCTTTGTATTGGGGATGTTTATACCTTCTGGCTTAAAATAAGGAATTGCTTTTTGGGCTACCTGGGTGATACGGTCATAGTCAATAGTATAGGTAAGATTAATACTATCGTTATTTGCATTGCTATATTCCAGCTTTGGAGGTTTAGGGTTTACTGCGGTGCGTACATCGGCAATATTGGTGCGTTCTATAAAATACCATATTCCGGTAGCTGAAAACAGCATGGAAAACGGAATAGACCATAATCCCACGAGCCGGTGAAGACTTCTGAAAAACACCAACGGGCCTTTTGTTGTTTCGAGTTTAAATAATTTTCTCCACCATTTTTTATAAAAGCATAAAGCCGTTAAAAAGGAAATCAGCAACAAAAAAGCAAAGCTCAATACCACTAAATAGCCAAATTGATAAAAAGGCATAAATAAAAAATAGTGAAGATCCCTGAAAAAGCGTTGAAAGGTAAGATTGGCATTTCCCTGTATTTTTCCTGTATATGGGTTGGCGAAGACATAGGTTTGCCTGCCATCCACCTTTGTATAGATGATATCACATAAATAAGGTTCTTCTGCCCGCATCCAATAGGAAATCTGAGCATTGGGATATTGATTTTTGAGATTACTGATAATGGTATTTCTCGAGGCAAATTCTTTTTGGGGTTTAGCCCTGATCTCAGAAATAAACAACCAATCCATCTCGTGGCTAAGGGTTGCCATAGTACCTGAAAAGCATACTATGAAAAATAGTATGCTTAACTTGGTACCAATCCAACTATGAATTTTAAATAACTTTTTCTTTGATAATTTCAATGCTAGAAAGTATATGAAACGGTTGACATAATGTTTCGAGGTCTACCCGGGAAGGCACGCAAGAAATCGTAACCACCTACCCAATGTGTTTTGTCAAATACATTATTAATATTTAATTGTATCTGGAATTTATTCACTTTATAATAGATAGCGGCATTAAACAATCCATAACTAGGAAAAACCGGGATCAACTCTGGGTCTCTCACAATAGATCCGTTTCTTTCGCCTACATAATCGTAACCAAGTCCAAATCCTAATCCATTTAAATCTCCATGATCAATGATATATTTTGACCAAAAATTGAAGGTATTTCTGGGGGCGTTGGGTTTTTGATTACCAAAAGTGGCGAGTGTCGATTCATCGGCTTCGGTAAAATAAGCGTGGTTATATGCATAATTCATAATCACACTCCAGTTGGGCATAATCTGACCGTAAATGTCAACTTCAACACCTTCTGATTTTTCTTCCCCAATTTGCTTTAGTAAATCAGAGTTACTGGAATCATTAGCATTGTATAAAGCGCCTTTCTGGCTTAGGGAATAAACAGCTAAAGTAGCGCTTAGGCGTTTATTGAACCACTCTGTTTTTATCCCAGCTTCAAACAATTCACTGGTCAAAGGATCAAAAGGCCCTCCGGCTTCAGGATTATTGATAGTGGTGGCCGTTTGCGGTTGGTAACCCTTTACCCAGGTGCCGTAAAAGTTAACATTTGGTTTAAGCTTGTATACCATTCCGATTCGTGGTATAAATTTATCCTGACTAATTTTTTCTTCTTCAGCAGTTTCATAGTTTAGATAATCGGTAAAGTCATCGTAGCGTAGCCCCACCAAAAGATTAAACTTTTTGTATTGAAATTGGTTTTGTAGATAAATACCATTTCCGGTTTGTTTGTACCGGTCATAATTTCTAATACCATACACATAATTGCTCATGTCGCGCATAGCGTTTCCGTTGGTAGAAGTCAGATCAAAAGGCGCTACATTGGCTACAGGGTTGCCATTTTCGTCAAGTACATAATTATCTTTTTTGGCAACATTGAAGGAATTCGTTGCCTTACCATTTTTTAAAAGATAAGCGTTGGCCTCTAGTTGAGATCCTCCCGGCTCCAGCTCCTGTTGAAAATAATCATAGCCCACCAAAAACTTGTTCTCTATGGCTCCAAGGTTAAAATCAACATTAAGGTAATTGGTAAAGTTTTGGTTGTTCCATGAGCGCTTACGATTAAATACGCGCATAGCTACTTTCGTAATATCATAAGAGCCGTCACCAAGGGCCAAAAAATTGTTGGCCGTTCTATGCTCTAACAAATCTTCATCGTAACCAGAATTCATATACGAACTATTAAAACTGATGTGTTCATTGAATTTATGCTGAAATGATAAAGTTACATTTAGATTTTGTTCGTTCAGGTAATCATTTTCTGCACTTAAGGAAGTAGTTATTGGTGTAGAGTAGAGGTCGCCATCACCAAAAACGGCTTGTCCACGATCCAGTCGTCCTTTATTGTCCTGGTAGACTACATCTAAATTTAAACGTGTTTTTTCGTTAGGGATAAAAGAGAACGAAGGTGCCACAACAATATTTTTGTTGAATTGCAAATCCCTGAAACCATCGGTATTTTGGTATCCTAAGTTTAGACGGTATAAAAGCTTTTTGTCTTTGCTCATTGGGCCGGTAAAGTCGCTTAACAACCTAAACGTATTAAAACTACCCATACTGGCACTTATAGATTGTTTAGTGGTTTGTAGCGGTTTTTTTGTAACGGTATTTATTGTTCCGCCTGGGGATGCATTTCCAAACAAGGCAGAAGCAGGCCCTTTAATAACTTCTACTCGTTCGACATGGGGAATAATCTGCTGACTCCAAAAACTGGTCATCATTCGGGAGCCGTTTAAAAGCATACTACTATTTCGTTGTCCCTGAACTCTAAATCCTCTAATTGTTAAGTCGTTATAAAAAGAAAACTGGTTAACACCACTAACATTCTTCACCACATCGTTCACGGTAAAGGCTGCCTGATCTAAGATAACCTCTTTAGTGACGTAGCTTACGGCCTGCGGTACGTCGATAAGCGGCGTAGCTGATTTAGTACCAATAAAAGAGGTGGTGTTCTTGTAGTTACGTTCTTTCCTACCGATAATCTCTACCCCTTGCAACTGGGTGGCCGATTCATTTAATAGGAAGTCTAGTTCAGCTTTTGTTCCTTCCTTTACAGTGATTGATTTATTTATAGATTCATATCCCAGATAGGAAGCTTTTATAGTGTATTTGCCAGGGGCAAGATTCTTAAGTTCGTAGTGTCCGTTCTTATTGGTCATAGCACCTGTGCTGGAGTTTAGTACAAATACATTGGCATTATGAATTGGAGTTCCCGAATCGGAAAAAACTTTTCCGTGAATGGAAATATTCTGACCATAGGCCGTGTTAAATAGTGCTAGTAAAAAGAAGTAGAGAAAGTAATTTTTTTTCATTTTGAATTTTATTTAAAACAATTCTAAATAATCGGTTGCGAATTTAAAACGAACTTACTTTTATCACAAATTTTAATTAGATTAATTTTAAATAAAGTTTAGGTATGCTCTAATCCCTGCTCGATGAGTTTGAGAAATAACAGGAAAATAGAGGTCACAGCTATGTAAGATATGAAGATAACTTTAGTACTAATATTGGGAAGTAAACTCTTCGCGAAAAGATTAGGTAAGATTATCTAAGATTTTTGTGTGGTGGATTCAGGGCTTCCAATCAATAGAATGAAAAGCGGAATACGCAGACCTTCAATCTTTCTGGTGGTGTGAGGGGTGCTACTCCGTCATTCGATGGCGGAGCCATCCACTTGATTGGGGCATTGTGTTATTGTTATTCAGTTCTACTTTCTGTTTTGATATATCCTACAACGAATGGTTCCTTGTCTTCAATTTGAAAATCTAAAGTTGACCAGTGGTCAATAATTACTGATGTTTTTATTAAGGTTAAAGCATCCTCATCACTTAATTCAATTCCATCTTCTGTTTTCTTCCATTTATCAGGATGTTCTTCTAATCTTCTTTTCGCCTCCTCTTCGGTAAGCTCCTTAACGTCAACGGTTAGCTCATTTTCATACCAATTAGGATTGGTCTTATACCTCATTTTGAACGTTGCTAAACTTACAAACTAGAAATCTATTTTTGAGGAACTCGCTGAAGAATGTGTATATCGGTACACCTTGATTAAATTATATTCTTAAAATCGTAAAAACCCAGATTTTAGAATTGATCCTTTGTTTTGGCGGTAAATGAATTTTTAAAGAAACCAGTATTGTGTTTTAATAACCTATTTTCAATATCCTCGGTTTCTCCGATATAGTATTGATCAACTTTCTGCGAATAAATAATATAAATAAAATGCATCATAGAAGATAACAAAAAAGCCACACTAAAACTAGTGTGGCTTTTTGCTCCCCTCCCGATGGCTATCGGGATTGGCTCGAACTGTTTTAATATTTTAAAAGCAGTTTTTTGGAAATATTGGGATGTTTTTTCAGGTTTTGAATGTATTTCCTGCTTTTCATTTTTTTGATATGTTTTTCTATCTTTTGTGCTTGCGTTCGATTATAGCATGAGATGGAAAAGAAAAGTTCCCAATCATTTGTTTTGGCAGTAAATGAATTTTTAAAGAAACCAGTATTGTGTTTTAATAACCTATTTTCAATATCCTCGGTTTCTCCGATATAGTATTGGTCAACTTTCTGCGAATAAATGATGTACACAAAATGCATCATGGAAGATAACAAAAAAGCCACACTAAAACTAGTGTGGCTTTTTGCTCCCCCTCTTGGGCTCGAACCAAGGACCCTCTG
>Ga0208014_1000463_pt1 | contig 16474 bp, 12 predicted proteins | sample 25_taG_FD_184099 | JGI IMG/M metagenome (GOLD analysis project Ga0208014, IMG submission 184099) | Marine viral communities from Cariaco Basin, Caribbean Sea - 25_WHOI_OMZ (SPAdes) (version 2) | ecosystem: Environmental > Aquatic > Marine > Oceanic | place: Caribbean Sea: Cariaco Basin...
AGTTTTGATAACTTCCTATCAAACCTGCTCTCTGGGCTAATCGCCTACAGCTTCTTTCCTAAAAAACCTTCCTTAAACCTGGAAATTATAGATCAAAGGTTATCTGCTTAAGTCGAACTCACGTTAAAATAGGAGATGGGAGAGGAAAAGTAGAAAGTGCCATAAAACAAAAAAGCCCTTCCCTTGAAGGGAAAAGCTTCTCATTGGTTTACTTCTAAACCCAGGTAAGTCAAAGACTTACCACAAACAACACAACTACTCTTTATTGCCAAAAAAAGCTCCCCAAATTGAGGAGCTTCTTTGCAATTTGCGGTCTGGACGAGACTCGAACTCTCTGTCCTAACTTATTCAAATTCAGCTCAGTATTTCAAATGAGCTGAAATAGCTCTCTTTTTCTATTGTTAAAGGGGTGCAATAGTACGAAAAAATATTCATTCCATGCAAGCTTTTTCAAAATTAGGACTCGAACCCTCTGTCCTAATTTTTTAGTATAATTTTACTTAAGAAGTTCATGTCGGGTTTATACTCAGCTTTCCACTTTATTATACAAAAAGCCCAGAACTTTCGTCCTGGGTCTTTGCCTTAAGTACACAGATAATTAATTTTTTATCTGCTTCTGAAGATTTTGCCAGAGTTCTTAGCGAAATACCATAGGGTCTTCCCTAATCTTCCAGTTGCTGCTCTACCTCCAGGTGTGGTGTTCAACTTGATATAGACGCCTGTGGCTCCAATAAAAAGATGACAACCTGTTTTGATTAGCTTTGAATAATCCATAAAATAAATTTTTATGGTTAACAATCTATCTCCGTATCATTCAAACGGTCCCTAAACAAGTATTAGCTTATTTATCCGCTGCAAATATACAATACCTTTGATTACTAACAGGATAAATTACCTCCTCGTTTGTTTAAAACGTCATAGCTTTTTTATTAATTAATGGGCAGCATTTCTGCCGCCCATTTTTATTAATCCTTATACTCCCAATAAAACTCCCCTGCATATTTGTACTCTCCCCGGCAGCACTTAGCTATTGACGAGCTATTGATCCCAGTAAACCTAGAAGCCTCAGATACGGACTTATAACTTCGCACAAATTCTCCGTGAAAATAAAACTGAAAAACCTTTTTCTTTCGCTTATCCTCTTCTGGTTTGAAGTTTTCAGATAAGGCATAGCTCCAGAAATATCCGGCACAGTTTTTAATCTCTCCAAGACAGGCTTTGCTGATGGTTTTTCTATCTACGCCTACAGCAATTGCTGCACATTCGAGTTGGTGAAAACTTGCCAACAAATTACCTGTCTCCAAATCATATTGGTAAATGTTCTTTTGAAATCCTCCACCTCTGTCAGCATTATATCCGTTGTCTTTTGAATCATACTTGATAACATACTCCTTTTCCTTTTCTGCCAATTCATTTGGTGAATTTGCAGTATCTATCTGTACCCATTCAAACGCTTCTGGTCCATATGTTCTTAATGCTTCCTGAAAATTTCCGCCAACTTTTTTCTTTGCCTTTTGTAAGTGGTCTCTTTTCCTTTCTTCAACCGTCTTTGAAGTTGCACCTATATACTTCAGACCTGTTACAACGTTAGTTGCCTCGTAAATAATCTTTTTTAAAAAGCTCATTCTACTCTTTTTTAACTAACCTGTAATAGTAATTACCTCCAGAAGATTTCTTTTCCTGGTTAAGATTATTTTCATCACAATAAATTGCCATCCATTTGGTAAAAGTATGTGATGTTAAGTCCTGAATCTCTGATTTTAAAAGCTCAACTAAATCTCGTTGATCTACCCATTCGCCTATTTTACTGAGTCCTTCCACAGCCATTACAAATTCAGGCGAGGTCAAGTTTTCAAGGCGTCTGTTTTTTTCCTTCTCGGTGTTCCCCTTAATTAAACCTTCTGACAAAAAAACCTGAACACATTCCATCATAAAATAATAGAATTTATCCCACTCTAATTGATCCCATTGGTTGAAGAAAAGATTTCCAAAATCATCTTCAGGACTAAATTTTTCGCTGTAATAATTTGTTAATTCAAACTCACAACGTCTGCGCCTATCAGAACTTCCTCCCGGACCCTTCACATAATGGTTAGAGGATATTACCACTTTTGGAGATCTCTCGAATGGAATTTCAAAAGCTTGCTGCCTCTTTTTTTCTACTTCTATTGCGGTAGTGATAACTGGAAATAAGGTGGCAAAGTTAAATTCCTTCTTCACATCGTCATAAGCCATTAGATCAGTAGTGACTTCAATCCTTTGGTTTCGGAACCAACTATTTTCCTTAATCTCTTTACCATTGAAAACAACTACATTTCTACAATACTTAAGAGCCAAGGTCAAAAGTGTCTTACCAGTTCCTCCTTCTGCCTGACCTGAATCATTCATTTTCTCATCATAAAAAATAACTGCCTTTGCAAGTGCTGGATTTTTATGCCGATGTAGTAGATAGCCTAAAATACTTTTCAGCCGTTGAAACTTTTCCTCATTTCCTCCGGATATTTTATGACAAAAAGTCTCAAATTGTCCTGATTCCTGAGGCTTATCACCGATTTTATGATCTAGTAACCTATCCTCCCATATGTAACCCGGATAATTGTTGTAGTCGATGTTTTCAATTTTGTCCTTTGTAACAGATACGACTTTGTTGGAAAATAGAAATTTTGAGGATACTGCATCGTCCATATCGCTTCCAATATTAATAGAAGGTATTAGATGAATTTTTTTTGAACTAATAAATTGTCCTACACCTCTTGTAAAGGCTTCCATCACTTTAGGATTGGGATCACCGACGATTTCATCTTTTAAATGGTTAATTAAATCTGCTTCAGTGGCTAAACGCAGCTTATTTTCCACGTTTTTTACTAGCACATAATTATTCTCCGAAATTTTGGCTCTACAAAAGCCTGCCATACTTAGCCGAACGATAATACCAAAGTGGCTCATTATTACTTTCCCATTCTCTGGGTCGATGTGATAAAATGGATAGCTGTCTTTTTTTTGAACTTCCATATCTATTTGATTTAAGATTATTCAGACCCTTCGTGGCTCTGATTTGGAAGCAAATTATTGGAGTGAATTAGCAGGTTTACTAAAAATAATTACAAGAGGTAGATTTTTTCACCTCCAACGACCTAATAATTAAGATTTTAAATTTTTAAAATAAAATTTGGAAGGTAGATCTTAAGGTAGATTTTTTATTCTTGGATTTCTAGTAATTCAATTAAAGCGTCTATTCTCATTCTTTTTTTCGAATTCTTTAATTTTGCTTGACCTTTCATTTCTTCATTAGAAGCTTCTGCTCCCCCTTTCTTAATCAATTCAAAATGATTTGCGGCAGCCTTCCAAATTTCTGAAGTTTTGATAAAGTCTCTTTCCTTTAATTGCAGAAAGAAATATTTAAATTCCGCACCACTTTTTTTCCAACGTATTTTTCTTGAAGGAGGTTTATCAATAAAGAACTTCTTAATACTCAATGGGCTGGCATTATATATGAGATTACTACTTCTAAATGCCATAATAAATTCCTCTAATGCATCTTCTCCCAAGCCATCCTCTCTACCATATGGCTTATAATAAAAGGAGGAGGAATCATCGTCTGTGGAAATGGGAGTAGCAGGAATATTATTCCCTCCTTTAATTTCATAGCTATTTAGCTCAGCTTTAAATTTTACGAACTCCTTCTCTACCTGGGATATAATTGTTCCCCGATAAAGATCTTCAGCTTCAACATTTTTTACTTCATCCTGAATTGTCTGAACCTGAGAAATTATGGTGTGCTTGTAGTAAAGAAGATTAAAGTTTTTACCCGCACCGGCGATGTTCTTATTAATCTTTAACAGAACTGAATTAAATCTGGATCGAATATCCCGTTTAATTGTTTCTGATAATTTTGGTGTATAAAAAGTAGTAAACTGTTTACCCGAGTCTAAATCCAAATCCGTCATAGGGATTTCATAATAATCACGTTTAAACCAGTCTGGATTTATAGATTGACCTCTAAAATCCGCATAATCCTTCCAAAAATTGAAGCGACGTAACTTGAAATAATCCTTTCCCGTAATTTCTTTTATGTCGTTTAAAATAGGATCAAATGCCATACATTATGCGCTTATAATTACCAGCACAGCCTTGTGTAGCTGTGCCGGCAAATATAATAATCTAGATTCCGTTTTCAGTGGTTTTGTTTTTAAGGAGAAACCGTCTCAAAAGGTTGGTTATCCAAAATACAGCATAACTCCCAGACCCATTAAGGATCTAAAATGGTAAAATGGTCATAGTAATAGGCTCGCCCTCTAACTACATACACGGTCTTTAATTTCTCCGTTACCTTTACACTCTCTACCCAAACTAATTCTCCCTTTTCAAGATCCCCAATTTGATGTTTGACCATTACTTGAAATGGACAGAAGAGTTTTTTAAGCAAATTATTCCAGGTAATTATGTAGAGGGTGTCGGGCGAGCTGTACTTAAGTACATCTGCTAATTCCTCATCGCTCATTACAGATTCGCTATAATATTACTGATGCAGGAACCAATTTCCAGTTCTGTTTTGCAGCGAATTAACCAGGTTGAGGGTTAAGTCGTATGCATTTACATTACGTTCAAAATTATTATCGATGTAGGAGGATTTATTCGCCTCAGTACAAAGGTTGTACAAATTCCACATATTTATTGATCCATCCCCTTTACAAGAAAAATTAGGATCGTGATAATAATTTTTGACAACTGTATTTATTTGACTGTCATTTAAAGAAACGGAGAAATATTGCTTCTGCTCTGTCTTATCCATAAACTGATACATTCTCAGCTTACCAATAAAGTGAGCAAATTGAGCCTGTGTAAGATCATATCTACTCATTCTCTCCATCATCCCAAGGTGTTTGATCCTATCATACTGCCCAAGTAAATTCTCCACTGCTTCAGATAACTGGTTAAGTGAATTAACCCTAATCTGGTCTGCCAAACCATCTGTGCTAATGCATAGATTGGTGCAAACCATATTTTTAAAACCTATAAACACTTTAAACTTTTCAGGACTCTTCTTACTAAAAAGATTCTCTTGGTTGTAGGCTCTAACCCCGCCGATAGTTAAGGCAAGCTTATTTCCATTCACAATTTCCACTACCTCAGGTATTTCCAAAACAAACGCGAGTCTTTCGTAGTACAAAGTCTTATCGTGCTCCTGAAGCTCTTTAGCTGGCTTCCCAATTGCGGAAGGTATTCTGCCTTTAATTATATGAGAAGTCCTAATATCAGGCTCAGAAACTGTGAATTCAGGAAATAAATCCTGAGCTATCTCTCTGGTCTTCTGAACAAATTCATAATGGCTGATTGTACTTTCGTTATCCTTCGCGAAATTTGGAATTATACAATCCTTTTTTAAATGTTCCAGTGTAACCTTTTTTGTATTGGCTTCTATAAAGTTTCTATTTGATGAAGATATTACCTCCCCTTCCTCTACCATTTGATTTTGTAGAGGGGATCTAGCGATTAATTCCATATTTTAATTTTTTGGTTGTTCAACATTATTTTCTTGGATCACCTGTGAATTACTTTCCTCAATAAGGCTTTTCCGCTCCATTATTAAAGGATATAATTCTTTATGAAGAGAAGGATATTTATCATAAATGTGTTTAAGACCAGCTAAATTGTGACACATTGCAATCTCCTTTTTAATAGCTTCTACAGAAACACCCTCAGAGCACCAGGCTTTTAGTTTTTTGCCAGTAGCTTGATTAATAATAAATTCTGGTTTCCCAGAGAAAAGCCCAGTTCTATCCTTAGAAGCTTTCACCAAATGATTCTCATTTATAAATTCAAGGTTAAGAGTAAGTTCATACTCAAACCCCTCTCTGGTTATCTCTTTGGTTCCCAGTTTCATTACCTTGGTTTTTCCATTCATATCCTTATCTAAGGAGTAATCAACTTTTCTACGGGCAGTGGTTATGATATGAGCTTTAGATTGTAGCAGGGAATCTATAAAGGAATTATGTTGAGGAGTTACCTTTGCCCAGTCCTGAAACCTTCCACCTAACTTTTCGTGCATCTCTAAACAACCTCCCTGTCCGCTCCACTCGTGTGAAATAGAATCCACAATAATGACCTCCATATTGGCATTTTCGCAAGTCTTAATTGCTTCTACATATCTCTGAGGTGAATAAGGTTCTTCCAGACTTAAAACATTGAAATCTCCTAAATGAGAATAAAGACTTGCAGAATTATTTTCAGTATCTATAACTGCAATTTTTCTCCAATCCTGAGTAATGCCAAAGGCAAGTAATAAAGCAGACATTGTTTTACCATATCCGCTAGGTCCGCTTAAGCCAATTCTTAGTTTTACCTGGCTTCGTTGCGCTTGTTGTAGTTTCATATAAATTTAATTATTAGTTGTCATTGAGCCAGTTATCTGAACTACTCGACGGGATTAGACAATAAAAAAGAGCTCCTGATTACTAGAAGCTCTTTTCTCTTAATTTTTAATGAGGATTATATTACCATTCTTTCCTCCTCAACATTGTTTTCCAGTATTTCCTCTTCAGGAGTTACAAATACATTCCTTTCTGTATAGGTGGTAATTTCTCCAGTTACAGAATTGGCATATTCATAAGGTTCTACCTGAATCTTTTTTACTTCACCAGGAATTTTGGTACCTATTAAAGATTTACAGGTGTCTTCATCAAAGGTGCAGGACACCTGAGCTGTTTTTGCAGTAAAATAAGCTTGACCTGTTTCTTTGCTTTTAACTGCTTCTAATCCACCCTGCACAATTAGAGCATAAAATTTTCCGCCGTCTTCTTTTTCATAAGATTTGTAATTGACAATCGTAACCATAGTTTTATCGATTTAAAAGATTAATAAATGGAGACTATCTCCCAAAACCTAAGTAGAGTGGGGGTTGACAGCCCGTGAGGGCGGTTTAGGTTCTTTTATAAAAAAACCTTTGAAGGAGGACAGAATTTACCGGGAGAGAACTGGGGGGTGGCGGGGGTGCGCCCAAAATTTATTTTGAGCCGGGGGTGTTCTTTAGATTATCTCACACTCTTAGTAGAAAAAGTGTCTAAAAATTTTGAAAAAAAATTTAATTTCGGCAAACTTTAAATTGTATATAACAATGCTTTCAAAAAGAATAAGGGAACTTTCTCAGAGACTTAAAGAATTGAATTATCAGTTAGAGAACACAGATTATAATCCAGCTGAATTGGAGAAGGAATTTTTAGAATTAGATAAAAACTTCACTGATTTAGAGAAAAAAGTCACTAAACAATTGGGTGACAATTCTGAAATGTAGGTGTAATTACTATAAAAAACTTGACGTCAACTTGTCAACTTTTAGCCTCCAACTATAACCATTAATGAAAATTTAATCCAGCATCTTCTCCCATCTTTTGCATATGGATTCAAAAGTAAACCCAGTATTAGCAGGGCTGGAACTGGGCAGGGAGACATAGGTAATATTTCCTGATCTTTCAAAATAATTATCAAATAGAGATTCTGCTTTTGCTCCATTAAAGGCAATTCCCTTTAGCTTAGGATGACTTTTAATAAAACCTGGGATATCATTTGGCACCTCATTTTGAATAGCAGAATCTAAGCTTCCTTTTCTGTTAGCGGAATGTGCAACATCCCAAATCCCTATTTTATTCTTTAAAAGAAATTCCTCTTTTTCCCTATAGTTGGATGGTAGTGGCTCTTTAGTTATGGATGATAGAATTTTCCAGAATTTATTTCTGGGATGTGCATAATACTCTTGTAAAAGGAGAGACTTCTCCCCTGGCATTGTACCTAATATTAGAATTTCAGTATCCTTGTCTGCAATTGGCGAAAAAGAGGTTTTGGCATTAGAGCCTCCTTGTTTTATTACTTTTTCTGTAGCTGGTTTCTTCTTAGGCTTGGAAGTATTTGCTTCTTTTCCAATACTTCCAGAGTTAAGCGGTTCTACTCCGCTCCATTCTATTTTAATATTTCCAGATGTTTCCTTGACCTTAAAATGAATACTATTTCTTCCTACCAATTCTACCCCTTTAAAGGTGTATGATTGATTGAAGCCTCCATCTTCGTGGTCAATATTCACCGTTAAAATATCACCGCTACCAACATTATCTGTCTTTACTTTATATGCTGAGCTTGCAGATCTAGTGGATGGTCTAATAGTTCTATTCCTTATAATTTCTGCCATTGCGTCTAATTTTAAAATAGAAAATTAAGTAAAAACTTTAGGATAAATACCTGACTGTAAAATTGCTAATTCCCCAAAGAAACGTTAAAATTGTAGTTGCTACGATTGCACCACCCTACTCCGCGATCTCAGTTTAACCTTGAATATGAAACCTGCTATATGAGCGTAGAAAAATTAGATCTTGCTTCACCCGACCTTGTAAATGAAAATATTGAAAAAATTGCTGCTTTATTTCCTAACTGCGTAACTGAAAATGTTGATGGTAAAGCCATAGACTTTGACCTCCTAAAACAGGAACTGAGCCATTCTATTGTAGAAGGGAATAAGGAAAGGTACCGACTGGAATGGCCGGGTAAAAGAGAGGCAATTGTAACAGCCAATTTACCTACTACTAAAACACTGCGCCCGGTAAGGGAGGACTCTGTAGATTTTGACAATACTGAAAACCTTTACATAGAAGGTGATAACCTGGAAGTTCTAAAGCTTCTACAGGAAAGCTATCTTGGAAAGATAAAAATGATTTACATAGATCCTCCTTACAACACTGGGAAAGATTTTGTTTACAAAGATAACTTTAATAAAGATGCCCAGGACGAGCTTATACAAAGTGGCCAAAAAAACGAGGACAATCAAAAATTAGTTGTGAACCCAAATAGTAATGGAAGGTATCATTCTGATTGGTTGAGCATGATGTATCCCCGCTTAAAACTTGCGAGAAATTTGTTAACTCCTGATGGAATTGTACTTGTTTCAATTGATGAAAAAGAAGTTCATAACCTACGCAAGATCTGTGATGAAGTCTTTGGAGACACCAACTTTGCGGGAGAAATTATCTGGAAAAATAGTAGTAAAAATGATCAAGATTATATTTCTATCCAACATGAGTATTTCCTTTGTTACGTAAAGGATAAAAATAACAACAAGGGGAATTGGCTCATAAAGAAGGAAGGACTTCAGGAAATTTACCAGGCATTTGAAGGTTTTAAAAATAAGCATGGTACAGATTGGGAAGAAATACATAAAGAAGCTTTGGCTTTTTATAAACAGTATCCAGAATCAAATCCCATTTATTCGTCTAAGCATTATTCGTGGATGGATGAAAAAGGGGTATACTTTCCAGATAATATATCAGGACCAAACCACGGACAGTATGTATATGATGTTATTCATCCTACGACCGGGGAAGTTTGTAAACCTCCTGCAAGCGGTTGGAGATATCCCGAAGAAACTTTAAAGCAGAGAATTAAAGACGGACTAGTTCATTTTGGCAAGGACCATTCAACAGTACCTAATAATAAAACATACTTGAAAAACACAGAATTTCAGAGCTTGACTAGTATTCTGTACAAAGATGGGCGCGTTGCTTCTAAAAATTTAAAAAAGCTTTTTGGAGAAAATCTGTTTACTAATCCGAAAGATTCGGATCTCTTGTTTGAGTTATTCAGAACTTTTGAAATTTCTGAAAAAGATATTGTTCTAGATTTCTTTTCGGGATCTGGAACTACTGCTGAGAGTGTTATGAAACTCAATGCCCAAAGGGGAACCAACTGTAAATTTATATTGGTACAAATTCAAGAGGATTTAAATGAAACCCTCAAAACAGCAACAGGTGGCGCAAAAGCAACAATTAAAAGAGCTATAAAGCATCTCAAAAAGCAGGGTAAACCGACCGTAGTTTCAGAGTTAGGAAAAGAACGAATTCGAAGAGCTTCTGAAAAAATTAAAGCTAAAACAGATGCAGATATAGATTACGGGTTCAGAGTTTTTCGTCTGGATGAAAGTAATATGCAGGATGTCTATTATAAACCTCAGGAATATTCCCAGGATAATTTAGAATTATTTGCAGAGAATGTTAAGCCAGACAGAAATGCAGATGATCTACTTGCACAGGTAATGATTGACTGGGGACTCCCTCTATCTTTAAAAATAGAAAAGGAAGAAATTTCAGGGAAAGAAGTTTTTAAAGTTGCAGGAAATTCACTCTATGCCTGTTTTGATGAAGGAGTAGATGATGAATTTGCTAAAGCAATTGCAGAGGATACTCCTTTACGAATAGTATTTAAGGATTCAGGTTTTAAGGATGATACGGCTAAAACAAATGTAAAGCAGCTTCTTAAGCAGCTAAGTCCTGAAACTGAAATGAAAGTTATTTAAAATGAAATTACAATTTAAAGAACAGGATTTTCAGATACAGGCAGTTGAAGCCGTTGTGAATTGTTTTCAAGGTCAAGCTTTAAAAACAAATCGCTTTACTTTAGAACGTAGTAAGGACCTGTTGAGAAGAGCAAAACAGGTTGCTGCCGGTGCTACCCAAACATCTGCTTTTGAGAATGAGGTTTTAGACGATATTGGTTACAGGAATAGTTCTATTCAGATTTCAGAAACTCAACTTCTCAAGAATATCCAACAGGTACAGAAAAATAATAACCTGCACGAGAGTCAGAAAATAGAAAGACCAAAGGGAATCAAGCTTGGATATAACCTGACAATAGAAATGGAAACGGGTACTGGTAAAACTTATACCTACATCCGAACAATGTATGAGCTTCAAAAAAAATACGGCTGGAGTAAATTCATTATTATTGTTCCCAGTATAGCTATTCGCGAAGGAGTTTATAAATCCTTTGAAGTTACTCAATCTCATTTCCAGGAACTCTACGGTCATAAGATAAATCCTTTTATATACAATTCCGGCAAACCACAGGACATAGAAAATTTTGCTTCAGACAGCAGGATCAGTGTAATGATCATCAACACCCAGGCTTTTAATGCCAGGGGAAAAGATGCCAGGAGGATTTATCAGGAATTGGATCAATTCGGCACTAGGAAACCTATTGAAATTATCTCCCAGACCAATCCAATTCTCATTATAGATGAGCCACAATCTGTAGATGGTAAGAAGACATTGGAGAGTATGCAGGATTTTAATCCCTTATTTACTATCCGTTATTCTGCAACCCATAAAGAAGATTACAATAAGATTTACCGTTTAGATGCTTTAGATGCATACAACAGACGTCTGGTAAAAAAGATCCAGGTGAAAGGTATTAACCTTAAAGGATCTACAGGAACTACTGGGTATTTGTACCTGGAGGGTATTAGCCTAAGCACGTCTAAACCTCCTTATGCTGTTATTGAGTATGAGAAAAGAACAACTTCAGGTTCTATAACTAAGAAAAGAGAAAAGGTTGGAGAAGGGTTTAATCTATATGAGAATTCAGGTAATATGCCTGCCTATAAGAACCAGACCATTACAGAAATTAATGGATATCTCAATAAAATTGTAGTTGCCGGGCAGGATATTTATCCTGGGGATATTCTGAATGATAAGGATGAAAATGCTTTCCGAAGAGTTCAAATTCGGGAGTGCATTCTTTCCCACCTAAAGAAAGAAAAGCAGCTATATCAAAAAGGTGTTAAAGTCCTGTCTCTCTTTTTTATTGATTCTGTAGAAAAATACCGTGTTTATGATGTAGATGGGGAGGAAGCATTAGGAGAATATGCTCGAATCTTTGAAGAAGAGTACAACAAGGTACGAAGTGAATTTCTTGATCTTTTCCAGCAGGATTACAATGACTATTTAAGGGAAACAGATCCGGGGAATGTGCATAAGGGTTATATGCCCACCTATGAGGAGTACCTAAAACGTGATGATGCTGAAGAAGTGCATCAGGGATATTTTTCTATAGATAAGAAGAACAGGTTAACAGATCCTACAGTTAAAAGAGGTTCAGATGATTCAGAGGATATTACTGCTTACGACCTTATAATGAAAGATAAGGAACGCTTGTTAAGCTTTAAAGAGCCTACTCGTTTCATCTTCTCTCACTCTGCTTTAAAAGAAGGTTGGGATAATCCTAATGTTTTCCAGATATGTGCTTTAAAAAATCCTGAAACGGGTAGTCTAACCAGGCGCAGGCAGGAAGTAGGAAGAGGTATGCGATTATGCGTTAATAAGAATGGTACCCGACTGGATTTTGACACAGTGGGAGATCAGGTTCACGAGATCAATAAGCTTACTGTTATTGCTTCTGAAAGCTATGAAACCTTTGCTAAAGGACTTCAGAAGGAGATAGCTGAAACCTTAAAGGACAGGCCACAAAAAGCTGATGTTAATTACTTTATTGGAAAGTTGGTTAAGAATGAAAAAGATGAGGAGCATCGTATAACTGAAAAAGAATCAAATTACCTGAATAAAACACTTTTTGCCAACGGCATAATTGATATTGACGATAAGATCACAGATGTTGGAAGAGAACTAATTGAAAAAAATGATGTGCCCTTACCTAATGAATTAAAACCCTTTAAAGAAGCAGTTACTAAACTCCTAAAATCTGTTTACACCGGGGAAGAATTTAAACCTGAAGATGAACGGCAGACTGTGGTTCTAAACATCAATAAGAATTTCCACAAGAAGGAATTTCAGGAACTATGGGAGAAGATTAATCTCAAGACAATTTATGAGGTCAAAATTGACACCGCCAAACTCATTGAGGATAGTAAGATCAAAATCAACGCCCAGTTAAATATTGGTGACAGGATCTATGAAGTGAAAACGGGAGAACTTCAGGATGGCACCAAAAAACAAATGGAAGAAGGTAGTTTGGTAAAGGAATCTAATCGCGAAAATTTAAAAGTGGATAATGATCTTTATACCAATACCCTCTACGACATTGTTGGAGAAATTGAAGTGCATACCAATCTCACCAGAAGAACTATTGTAGAAATTTTAAAATCTATAAAACCAGTAAAATTCGTACTGCTCCGTAAAAATCCCGAGGAGTTTATTTCTAAGTGTAGTAAGCTTATCAATGAGGTAAAGGCAAGTCTGATCATTAATAACATCATCTACCACAAAACAGAAGAAAGGCACGATGCCAAGACAGTCTTTACAAATGACAAGTCAACTTTAAGGGATTCTGACTTGCTCAAAAAACATATCTACGACTTCTTAACTTCAGATTCTAAAATTGAATCCAACTTTGCTAAAGCCTTAGAGAACAGTACAGAAGTGGTAGTTTATGCCAAATTACCTAAAAACTTCACTGTTTCTACACCCGTTGCAAATTATAGTCCGGACTGGGCCATAGTATTTGACAAGGACAAGGTGAAGCAGATCTATTTTGTGGCTGAAACAAAAGGCTCAGATTCCGATATGGATTTGAGGGAAATAGAGAAGCTGAAGATCCATTGTGCAACAGAACATTTCCAAACTATTAGTGGGAATCAGGTGCGTTTTGAAAAAGTCAGCAGCTATGAAAAACTGATGGATATTGTGCAACTAAAACAAATGGATGAAGCTAATAGATAACGTAAATACTCATTTAGGTGATGACCTAAAGCAGAGTTTAAGGAAAGGAAGCAAACTTAGTATTGCAGCAGCCTCCTTTTCTATTTATGCGTTTGAAGCTTTAAAAAAAGAACTGGGGAAAATAGAAGATCTACGATTCATTTTTACCTCCCCCACTTTCATAGAGGAAGAATTTAAAAAGCACAGCAGGCAGTTCTACATTCCCCATATTGTAAAGGAATCGGAATTGTGTGGTGGTGAATTTGAGCTGCGTCTAATGAACCAGCTTAATCAACGAGCAATTGCAAAGGAATGTTCAAAATGGGTAAAGGAGAAGGTTACCTTTAAAACCAATAAGCACAGCAACCAGCAGCTTAATGGAATGATTCATTTAAAGAATGGGAACGGTGAAGCCTATTCTTATACCAATGTAAATAGTTTTACAACTTCAGATCTCGGGATTACGAGTAAAAAGGGATTTCCTACCCTCATTCAAAAAACAGAATTCCCGGACAGTAAAGCATACCTGGAGTGGTTCAATCAGATCTGGGAAAATAATGATGATCTTACGGACGTAACAAATAAAGTTCAGGATTATTTTGAAAGCGCCTACAAAGAAAACAGTCCTGAGTTCATTTACTTTATTACCCTTTATAACATCTTTAATGACTTCCTGGATGATATCTCATTAGAAACCCTACCGGATGATCAGATAGGCTTTAAAGAAACTGTTATTTGGGAACGACTTTATAATTTCCAGAAGGATGCTGTTATAGGCAGTATTAATAAACTGGAGAAATATAAAGGCTGTATTCTTGCAGATAGTGTAGGCTTGGGTAAAACCTTTTCTGCTCTTGGAGTTATCAAATACTATGAGATGCGGAACAAAGATGTTCTGGTTCTGTGTCCTAAAAAATTAGAAGCGAACTGGAACACCTTCAGGCATAATGACAAGAATAATATTCTTGCAAAGGATAGATTAAGGTACGACGTTCTTTTCCATACAGATCTTTCCAGGGAAAGAGGAGTGAGTAATGGAAGGCAACTGGAAAACGTGAACTGGGGCAATTATGGCTTAGTAGTTATAGATGAATCCCATAATTTCAGAAATAATAATCCCAATGCAGATAGGGAGAATAGGTATCAAAAACTTCTAAGAAAGATCATCAAGGAAGGAATTGAGACGAAAGTTATGATGCTCTCTGCAACTCCAGTTAACAATCGTTTTAATGACTTAAAGAATCAACTGGCACTGGCCTATGAAGGAGAAGCTGCCAATATTGATGACCGATTAGATACAACATCCAGTATAGATCAAATTTTTAGAAGAGCTCAGCAGGCGTTTAATGCCTGGAGTAAGTTTGAAACAGAAGAAAGAACCACAGAAAGGCTCCTGGATATGCTGGATTTTGATTTCTTTGAAATCCTGGATTCCCTTACCATTGCCAGATCAAGAAAACATATTACCACCTATTACGATACCACGGATATTGGGAAGTTTCCAAAAAGAAATAAACCTCTCTCTATCCAGTCCCCTCTTACAAATAATAATGGGATCACCTATGAGGAGATTGCTGAAAAACTCACGCTTCTAAATTTATCCATTTACACCCCTCTAAATTATATCCTTCCAAGTAAGCTTCAGCTATATGCAGATCTATACGATAAAGAAGTAAGATCCGGCTCAGGTAGATTATCTCAAATGGATAGGGATAACAGTTTGAGAACTTTGATGCGTATTAACCTTCTGAAACGTCTGGAAAGCTCTGTAGATTCCTTCCGCCTTACTCTGGAAAATGTAATATCCCAGATAGAAAACGTGGTTAAAACCATCAAAAAAGGGAATGGTGGAGATTATGAAGGGATTCAGTCAAGATTAGATGATGAGAATTTTGATTGGGAATCAGATTGGGGAGATGAAGAGCAGGTTATAGGCAGGAAAATAAAGGTTCATATTTCTGATATGGACACTACTAAATGGGAGGAGGATCTAGGGGAAGATCTTTTTATCCTGAACGACCTCTGGAGTAAAATTGTTGATATTGCAGGTGAGGACGATGTGAAGCTTCAGAAACTTATATCACTTCTGGAAGACAAAATTGAAAATCCTTTAAATCCAGGCAACAAAAAAGCAATTGTATTTACAGCTTTTGCAGACACTGCAAATTATCTATATGAATACATTAAAGGGCACTTCAAAAAGAAATATGGAATTCACAGTGCACTCATAACAGGCTCCAGGAAATTAAGTACTTCTAAACAAGTACCCCCGGATATTAATGCAATTCTTACCTGCTTCTCCCCTATTTCAAAAGATAAGAACCAGCTTTACCCGAAGATAACAGACTCTATAGAAATCCTTATTGCTACAGATTGTATTTCTGAAGGACAGAATTTACAGGATTGCGATTACCTCGTTAATTATGACATCCATTGGAATCCTGTGCGTATTATTCAGAGGTTTGGTAGAGTAGATCGTATTGGTTCCAGGAATGAAAGTATTACAATGGTAAATTTCTGGCCGGATATTACTCTTGATTCATACATAAACCTGAAGCAACGGGTAGAAAGTAAGATGCTCATTAGCAATATGACCAGTACCGGGGATGATAATATTCTCAATACTAAAGAAAAAGATCTGGAGTATCGCAAGATCCAGCTACAAAGTTTAAGGGATGAAGTATTAGACCTGGAGGATCTAAAGGAAGGAGTAAGTATTACAGATCTAGGATTAAATGATTTCAGAATTGATCTTTCCAATCTTATTAAAACTAATGGAGAGCTGAAGAATATTCCTGAAGGATTACACGCAGTTGTCAAATCCACTGAACATCTTTCTCCGGGAGTTATTTTCATTCTAAAGAATATCAATACCAGTTGGCTATTTCGGAGTGACCGTGCCACCTATTTCGGTTCAAACAGTGCCACTTTGAAAGATCATACAATGATATAAAAAATTAATGTTACTCGTTTTTTAGAACACCCTTTCTTAGTGATTCTCCTTT
>Ga0208014_1000467_pt1 | contig 16385 bp, 20 predicted proteins | sample 25_taG_FD_184099 | JGI IMG/M metagenome (GOLD analysis project Ga0208014, IMG submission 184099) | Marine viral communities from Cariaco Basin, Caribbean Sea - 25_WHOI_OMZ (SPAdes) (version 2) | ecosystem: Environmental > Aquatic > Marine > Oceanic | place: Caribbean Sea: Cariaco Basin...
AGGCGGAGCTGCCGGGCATGAATATCCTCGACCTATGCCCGCCGCATCGGCGAGAGATTGCCGAGGAAAACCTTCGGAACGCGGTTCAGACCGGGAGCAGCTCGTACTTGCCTATCGAGTTTACGGCGGGGGAGGGCGCGACCATCAAGCTCCAGGTCAATTCGACCCTCAAGGAGCGCAATGGCCGGCCGGTGCTTCTGTGCCTTTATACCTTACGCTGACCAGTGCTCCGCGGTGACGGCTTGGAGTAACTGGCTGGTGGTCATCGCGAGCTCGCCAGCGGTGGAGCGGTTGAGCTCCTGGGCCCAGCGCTCGAAAGTCATGCCAACGTGGTCGTGGAAGTCCTGCTCGATACCAATAAGCGGCCAGCCACGACCGTCGGCCATTTCCCAGAAGACCAAGTTACTGCTTATATAGCGCACCTGCTGCGACACAATCGTGCCTGCGAACGCGCTTAGCTCACCGGACGACTGCAGGGCGCGGACGTCTGAGAAGCGCAGGGCGCGTACCTCGTTCAGGGTCAGCCCCTGGTCTACAGCGAACAGCACCGCTTGGCGCTGCTTGAGACGCAGGCCCGCGAGCCGCTCGATTAGAGCGGAGGCAGTTTTGGGCGGGGCCGGCGGGGCCCAGCCGTAGATGGGGGTGTGGGTCAGCTCGCCCACGGCGGCTTTGAGCTCCATCTGGTTAATGATCTCCCGCGTGACCTCGTCGGCAAAGCCCGGGGTGTGGGCCAGGGCCAGGCTCTTACTGAGTGCAACGATGTCCAGGCGGGTGATGGAGGTGGCGGGTCGAGACGTTAAGGGGGAGGGCAGCTGCTTAGCCAATCCGCTGGTAAGGCACTGCCCGAAAGATAACTCTGCCATGTTGTGCTCCTCTATCCGTGAGGAAATCTAGCACAACATGGCACAAACGCACTAGGCGGCGCCGGCTTTTGCCTCATCCCGGCTCAGCTGCAGGCCGATATCGGTGACAAAGCCAGTCGCGCTGAAGTGGTTGGCCTCGCTAAAGCTGGCGATCTGGAAGTCGTACTGCGCGGCCGTATCCCAGGTCAGCTCCTCGGTCAGACCTGCCACCATGCGCACGCGCAGGTACGCCAGCTTGCTCAGCAGCGCATCGGGGTCGCCATTGCAACGGTCGATCTCCGCCTCGATCCGATCGAACCATCGTTCAAGCAGCGTGGTGCTCTTGCCCCCTACATATATGGCGGCGTAGTTGAAGTCGAACTGAGAGGCGGCCCGACGGAACTGCTCTACGCCGCTGGGCTCTACCACCGTAATCCCTATCCGGCCCGCGTCCATCAGCTCCTCAAGCTGGGCGACGGTGGTGCCGTACATGGCGCCCTTGAACTCCACATGCTGAACGACCTGGTCATTCATCATCAGCTCAGCGGCTTCCTCGGCCGAAATGAAATCGTACTCGCGGCCGTCCACCTCCCCCGGGCGCGGGTCCCGGGTGGTGAATGACCGGAGCATCGCGAACTGGAAGGGCAGGGCGGCGACCACCTTGCCAGCGAGAGTCGTCTTGCCCGAACAGCTGGGGCCGGTCAGGGTGAGTACACTTGGCCGCTTCATACGCCTACTCCATCGGTTACGGGCTTGTCGCTGCGCAGACGCTTCAAGCGAGGGTGACGCAGTGACTTGTCAGGGGTTTCCTCGTGGTACTCGACCTCGACCATCAGGCCCAGGTAGGCATCCTGGTTATCCCAGAACTCGGTGCGCATGGCATCGGACATGCCGGAGACACGAACCTCCACGCCTTTATAGTCCACCAGCAGGGCGCCCAGGGTGTTCTCGTACTTGCCGGTGCCGGGCTTGTAGCCGGTGATCGGGCAGTCCACGGTTTCCTCGCCCTTGATCTTGAGCCAGCCGGCGTGGCGCTTCTTCTGGTAGGGGGCGGCGAGATCCTTGACGATCACCCCTTCGCCACCCTTATCGAAGATGCTTTGATAGATCGCCTGGACCTCCTCGTCGGAATTCACCAGATACTGGTGGACCGGGGTCACGTTGGGCATATCCGGCCCGCCGTTGAACAGCCCCCGCAGGGCGGCGCGGCGCGCGGAGTAGTCGACTCCGCCACCGCCTTCGTCCCAGGTCCGCTTAGCCATCGCGTCAAAGACATGAAAGACCGCATCGGCCGCTTGAGCCCCTTTGCGACGCACCTGGCTGACGGTGTCGTTAAAGGAACTGGTTACGATTTCGCCGTCGAACACCATTAATTCCCCTTCGCCCCCATAGAAGCACTCCATGGTGGCCTGCAGCTGCGCGCCGATGTGCTGAACGGATTCAATCTCCTTGCCGGAGCGGGTGTAGAAGATGAACGGCTGCGTCGCGGAGCCCACGGCGATACAGCGAACACCGTCCAGTTTGGGCTCAACGGCTACCGGCCAGCTTTTGACCAGGCGCGGCTCGTACTTTTTGGCCAGGGCGCACTTGAACACAGGAATCAGGCCCTTCGCGGCGCCGTTCACGGTGGTAATGCCGGCGCCGCAGCGCAGATCCTTGCGGACGATGCGGGTGACGACGGTATGGGCCGGCGAACCTTCGACCAGGTGTGCGCCGAGTGCTTGCTGGGCGGCGCTTGCGCGAAGCCCCGCGGCCCGCACATGATCCAGGGCGTCCATTACCACGTTGAACTCGTCATCTGCTGGCATGCTGAATTCAGCGGGCTGGTCCGCCTCAACGTGCGTTACGTTGTAGCGCCAATCCGGGTGCAGCGCTGCCACCACTACGCGGCGGAAGCGATCATCCTCCAGGCTCTCCTTGAGCAGGGCCTTCTTAGGCGCGGCCTTCGTCACCGCCGCCAGGGCATCGAGTTGGTCGAGAATGGTCTTAAAATGGCTCATTAGTAGCCCAGCTCCTTGAGTCGTTTCATGTAGGCGACCGGGCTCTCACCGCGCTCGCGTGGGGGTTTGGCGCCGGTGGGCGCTTGGTTGTTTGCCGGGCTTGCCGGGCTTTCGTTAATCGCGTTCACGGCGTCAGCCATGGACTGCGTCTGGATAGCTGGTTTCTTGGGCGCCGCAGGCTTGGCCGGCGAGCCAAAGCGCCCGCGCTTGTAGCTCTCCGAATCCTTGTTCACCGGTCGGGCATAGGTGAACTCGCTCTTAACCTCGATCGGCTCGGCATGAATGCGGCGAGGCTCGTAGTAGAGGGCGTGCCCCGCCTCTTGCTCCTCTGCCATCATTCGCACCGCCGAGCACCCGTTGCAGGACAGGGCTTTCTGACAATCAGAGAACTGACCTTCGGCCAGGCCCCCAGGGCTCCTGTGCTTGGCGATGATGTGTTGACACACCGCGTAGCTCTGCCGACGTCCAACGTGGTCGCAATGCAGATAGTGGGTATTCGTCCCGTGAGCGGACTTCTCGATTGGATAGACTTGCTGGTCGGTCATTACCATGCTCCCCATGATTCGCCGTAGGTCTCGCGCTGTTTATCGGTGTCGACGGCCGGTTGTTGCTTACGCTGCTTCCGCGGATCGTGCGAGCTGAATACCGTGACCACCCGGGAGAACTCGCTGAAATGCTTCGAGAGTGAATCGACCACCGCCTCGACAATGACCTCCTCCCCCACGCAGGAAAGGGCGCCCACAAGCGCGTGATAGTTCGATCCGTCATTGGGACTCCCGTCGCTGAATACGGAGTGGATGACCTCCATGTAGCCCTTGGTGGGGAGCAGCTTGCCCCGGAGCTTGGCCCGGGCTTTGTGCGGCGCGTTGCCGACGCTGGACTGCGGCGCTTTGTTGATCCCGCCGAACAGGGTGAGCGTCTTTTTCCCGTTGTAAGCGAGAATCCAATACTTCCCGCCGCCGGCGCTGTCTGCTGTTAGAACGTGAATATCCATAGCTTTCTCTGTGCGTTCTGTGCTTTGTGTAATTATCGCTTACACAAGCGGGTGCGCATTCGCGGCACTCACTTTCGGTAGCGCTGGTTGATTTCCTTCATCACCAGCAGCTTGGTGTTACTGGTCACTCGAAAGGCGGTGCGCACGCTGTCGATTACTTCCGCCGGGGTCGCTTCGTTCGGGTCTTTGCCGGTCGGTAGCAGGGCGAGGTAGGCCTTGAACCCCAGACCGATCAACTCCTGGCTGGTTTTCAGCGCCTCCAGGGCCGCGCCCCGGCTCCCGTCCCACATCATCACCACCGATTCCAGGCCCTCTGCCTTCAAGGCCCGCAGCTGGCGAACCTGGTTCAGAGGGTTGTCGCCACCGGACAGGTGCTTGCCGAACGTGCCCACCACGCCAATACCCGCAATGCGGTGGGTGGCCAGCGCTTGGTGCGTTGCCATGACGTCGAACGCGCCTTCGTTCACGATAAGAACCTTCCGGCCGCGCGCTCGGTGGACGTTGTAGAGGTAGCAGGCGGTGCCCGGCAGACCCGGTGGGAACAGGTACTTTTGGGCGGACAGGCCGGTGATATCACGGCCCTGGAAGTTCACCAGCGTTCCCTCCAGGTCGTGCACCGGGATGACCAGGCGGTTCTCGTATTTCTGGCCCTTGCGCTCGCCCGCGACCTCGTAGTTCCACCAGGCGTCGACGGCGAACTTGAGCTGGAAGTGCGCGGCCGTCGCCGGGGATATCCCGCGGTCCTTGAGGTAATTCAGGTACTGCCCGTCGTTGGTGGGCATAGGCACGCTGGCCGGCAGGCTCACCGTCGGCAGCGTTGTCGGCTGCTGAACCTTGGTTTTCACCTTCTTGGGCTGCCAGCCCAACGACCGGGAGTAGTCCTTGATGTGCGCGACGGTGTCACGGCCGTTCGTGTCCAGGTGCGCCTGGATGAACGTGTACTTGTTGAAGCCGGGCTCGCCCTGGCAGGCGCCGTGGAAGCAGTTGCCCAGACCGTTGTCGGCGTTCAGGTACACCTTCCAGTCGGTGCCGCCGCAGCGCGGACACTCCTTGATCTGCAACTGCAGGCCAGAGCGCCCGTGGCTGTGCCGATAGTCGACGCCTTCCATGGAGAGCCAGTCCTCCATGTCCAGGTCGTCGAGCAGGTCGCCCAGCTCGTCACTCATAGGAACTTCTCCATCACCCATTTCGCGCATACGTCGCGCTGTACCAGGGGCTCGTCGAACCGATGGTCCTCGACCGTCACCCCTGTGCGTTTCAAGCAAACAAACCCGGGCACCTGCTCGGGCCCCTGGGCGATGCCGGCGGTTGAGCTGGCCGGCAGCGGGGCGGCGGTGAACAGCACCGCCCCAATGAGCGTAAGCACTTGCTTACTATTCAATGCCCAGAACCCCGGTAATGAACTGCATTGCCTCCATGTTCTGCGTCACCCTGACGGTGTACTCGCCGCCCTGGTTTCGACTGGCTGCAAAGTAGAGTCTGGCCTCGCCCCGCTTCCGCTCCTCGTCGTCGCGGTTGATACTGATAACCAGGTCGGCAATGCGGATCTTGTTGAAGTCGTCGGCGGCGTGCTCGGCCTTCGCCGTGCTGGACTTAAAGCCGTCGCGGTTGGTCTGAGTTGCGGTCAGCATCGCGGCGTCCTGCTCACCGGCGATCGCCCGCAGCTGAACCCAGATCTCCTTGCTGTCCTCGCGGGGCTCGCCGGTGCGGTGGTCCGGGGCCATAATGTCGGCGTAGTCCACGACGATGACGTCGAACTTGATGCCGTCTGCGCGGTATTTATCCAGAATGCGGCGAATGTCGGACGGCCGGAGCGACCCGGTCGGGAACTCGATGACCTTGAGGTGGCCAGCGCCCCGGGCGGCGTCCTTGATCTTCGCGTCGACCTCCATGATCCGGTCGGGAATCGCGTCCATCGCGATGCCGGTGATGTTCGCGTCCATCCGCTCAGAAATGATCTGGTCGGCCACTTCGAGGGTGAAGTAGATTGCGTTGTAGCCCGCGATAGAGGCGCGCAGGGCGTGGTGACCCAGGCCCATCGACTTACCTTTCTTGGCACCGCCCATGATCACGGACAGCTCTTTGCGCCCCCACCCGTTGTGGAACAGAAGGTCGTCAATGCGCGGGATACCAGTGGTGATGCCGCGAGGCTTCATGCGGCCGGCTTTCATTTCCTTACGGATATCTGTCCGACTGTCGATACCGGACCAGTAGTCGACCTCTTGGAACTCGGCGACAGCGCCGATCTGGAAGGCCTTGGTCAGTCGCTCCTGCACCTTCTCGATGCGACCCTCTTGCACGTCCTCGACCGAGTCCATGTAGGCCTTTGCCACCGCCTGGCGCCGCGCGAAGGTCGCGACCTCGTCAACGGCGTAGTCCACGTTGTCTACCGGGGCGCGCATCAGCTCCTGGAACTTGGTCAGTACGTCGGCCTTGTGGTCGGGCTTGATGCGGCGGGTCTCCAGCGCCTGCTTGAGGACCTGCTTCCAGATCACCAGGTCCTGCGGCACCTGCCGGTACTTGTCGTAGAAGTCCTGCCCCAGGCTGATCAGAATAGCTTCCGCCTGGTTCTCGAAGCTCTCCGGGGTGATCAGCCCTTCTGTGCGTCGGGCGAATCCGTTGTCGCGCAGGGCGAGGGCGGCGACCCGGCTCTGGAACTCCTCGGCGAAGTCGAACTTCTCCTCTTGAGCGGAGGCGGTGTCGTTGTCAGCGGAGACGGTGCCGCCGCCGCTCAGCTGCTCAGCCAGAGCGTCGTCAAGCGCCTCCTGGGCCGCTTCACTCATTGCCGGCCACCTTCTTCGGAACCACGATGCATTCCAGCGCGCTCTTGTAATAGATCAGCGCTTTGCCCTCGTTCTGAGGGTTCTCAAGGGTCACGGTGTAGCTGTCGAAAGCGATCAATGTGCCCGTCACTACGGCGTCCCGGTCGCGCATGAACAGGTCAACGGGCTCGCCGCTGCGCATGACGCGGTGCAGGTCCGCTTCGTGGCCCGGCACACGGGGCTTTGCAGGACCCTGGGGCCGGCGGCGCGGGGCCGCGCTGCGCGTCTGCTTGCGATGTTCACGGCCCTGACGGGCAATATGGGCTTGGTCTTGACGGTAAGGTCCGGGCATTACTGCTGCTCCTGCGATGTGTGCGCTTGATTATGTGCTTAACTATAGTCAGCACTGACTTACTTTGCGAGTTGAATAACACCCTGACGAATGGCGGCATTGGTGACGGCATTGGCCGCCTCCTCACCGAAGGCCGCGCGGTATAGGGCCGGGGAGAGCACGCGGTAGTCGTAGATCAGGCTCATGGCGCGCAGGGTGTGCATGTTCACCGTTTCGCGCAGCTTCGCGATAAGCCAAACCTGGTGCGCATTCTGCAGGTCGGTGCCCTCGTAATTGTCCAGGTGGTAGTAGCTGCTGCGCGCGGGGACAATGCACGACTTCTGACGGGCCTCCCACGCCGCGAGCACCTCGTAGCGCATGGTGGTCTCGTCCGCGCTTTTCTTGCTGCTGTAGAGTTGCGCCGGCTTGGGTAGGTAGCGCCAGTCGCGCTCCTCGGCAAATGACAGCGCATGGGCGCAGTGGAAGTCGTAGGGCATGCCGTGCTCGTCGGCCCACTGGCGAGCCTTGATCAGACCTGTGAGCTGGGCCTTGGAGTGCAGCAGGGGGTCTTCACCGCGGGCACCGCGGATAAAGGGCGCTCGCTTGTAGTCGATGCGCCGGTGGCAGGCCAGGGCGAACTGCTCATTGTAGATGTGCGCGAACAGGTAGGTGGCTTCGATCGGGTGGAGGAAGCGGTAATCCCAGGCCTTGGTCTGGAACAATGCAGCTTCCCGGGCCCAGAGCTTGGGGTCGACGAAGGAAAGCGCGATCTCCTCGTAGTCATCCCGGGAGCAGCCCACCCCGTGGATGTCGGGATAGACGTCAACTGAATCCATAGCGCCCTCTTAAAAATAATATGTAATAGATGATTGTTATTAGAGTATTAATATTTAAGAGAGCGCTTGGATTAGTTGAGTGTTATTCGTCCTCGTAGCGGTCCAGCACGTCACCGACGAACCCGGAGCGCACGCAGTCCGCCCGGGTGAACCGCACTACTCCGGTGCGACGCAGGCCCTCCAAGCGGTCCAGAGCATCAGCCAGGCCCGGGGTGCCGGTAATATCCTGCTGGCCAAGGTCGCCGTTCACGATGACCTTGCAGTTGTGGCCGATCCGAGTGAGCAGCATCTTCATCTGGCGCGGGGTGGTGTTCTGGGCCTCGTCGAGAATGATCCAGGTGTTCTTGAAGCTCTTGCCGCGCATGTGCCCCAGGGGGATGGGCTGGATGCGGCCGCCGGCGATCATCGCCCGCAGGTTGCCGCTGCCCAGCACGTCCTCCAGAGCGTCGCGGACGGGCTCGAAGTAGGGCGCGAACTTCTCGTCCAGCTCGCCCGGCAGAAAGCCCAGATCCTCGTCGCAGTCTTCGGCGGGGCGGGTGATGATGACCTGGTCGATCTTACGGTCGCGCAGGTGCTCGGCGGCCATGGCGGCGGCGACGTAGGTCTTGCCGGTGCCCGCGGGGCCAACCCCGAAGGTGCACACGTTGGTCTGAATGGACAGGATGTAGTGGCCCTGGGCCTCGGTCTGCGCTTCGACCGGCTTGGGGTTGGGCTTGCTGTGCATCGGCACGACATGCGGTTGCGGGTCAGACTGCTCGGAGCGGCGCTCCTGGCGCCGTTGTTGCTTCCGCCGACTCTTGGACATTTCAGCTCCTTAAACTGCTCTTGCTGGGTTAGCGCTTACTAACTTCGCCGGTCACACAGCCTCGCTGGGGAGCCGGGTGTACCACTTGCCACCGATCACCGCGTGGTCGCGGATCTCGCAGTGCTCGATGACGGCGCTTTTCTTCTCGACATCCAGGTGCGCCAGCACAAAGCCATTGCTCCACTTCTCGCCCTCGCAGTATTCCGCGTCGCGTTTGTGGCCGGCGGCCATCTGGTGCCACTCATAGGGGCCGGTGCGCGGGTCGAACAGGGTTTTGCAGACGTGGTTGTGGTGGTGCCCGTTGACCCCCGGCATGCCCCAGCTGGCGGCGTAGGGGAAGTGGTGGGCCAGGAAGAAGTCGTGGTAGACCCGGTAGCTCTTGCCGATCTCTTTGGCCACGGCGTGCTTGTTGCGGGCGGCGAGGTCAGCCTTGGAAATGTAGTTGATCTCGAACTGCTTGATGCCGAGCAGGTCGGGAATGGCTAGGCCATGCAGGTCAGACAGGACGGTCTGCAGGGCGGGGGTCGCGTCAGCCAGGTGCCGCAGGAGGCGGTGCTCGTGGTTGCCTTCGATGTGGTCAATCTGGGCGTCCGGGCAGGCCTCACGCAGCGGCCGGTAAATCTGCTCGTGGACAAACTTGATACGGCCCACTGGGTCCCAGCTGCGCGGGTCGACGCCGTAGCGGCCGAACTCCGGGAGGTCGAACACATCGCCAACGAACACCACGGTATCGGGCTGGGCGCGCTTTGCGGTGTCCAGGAGCACCCGCAGATAGAAGGGGTCCACATCGTGGTCGTGGAGATCCGAGCAGAGCAGCATGGTCTGGAAGCGGCTGCCACTCTTGCGCTCGTAGTCGTTGCCCCATTCGTGTCGGCGGTTCGCCTCGCGGTAGTGGTCCACCGAGCTGTGGCTGGCGATGTGCTTTTCGAGCTGCGACTGGTGACGGTTCAGATCCAGGCCGGCGGCCCGCTTGAACTCCTGGAAGGTGCCGAAGAACCGGTTCCAGGTGGAGTCGGTGACGATCGTCTGGTTGCGGAATTGCGTGCGGGTGAGGAACTTCTCAGGCTCCAGGCCCTGGACCCGCTTGAGCTCACGGATGCAATCGTCTTCGGTCCAGTGGGGGTAGAACTGCTTGGTGGCGTCGTAGGCTGGGGCGGTGTTGTTGCGGCGGCCGCGGTCGATCAGCTGGGGCAGGGAAGTATCGCCAGCCTCTCGCCGGGCCTTCATCTGGCTGGCCCGGTTCTTTACTCGCTGGTAGCTGAGGTCGAGCTCCTGGGCCACGGCCTCGACTGAGGGGAACAGCTGGACGTCGTTATAGACGGCCGCGAAATCCTCATTGCTCGTGGCGATCTTCTCGGGCATTGGCTTTCTCCTGCGCTTTCAGCACCGCGTCGATGAGCGCATTGAGGCGGCGGTTGGTGATTCGGCACTGGCCGGCCAATTCCGCATCGGCCTCCAGGATGATCTTTAGGGACGCCGCGGGATCACCCTCCAGAGTGGTCGTGTCCAGCGGGATCAGAGGCAGAGGGTCCGGTCGCTTGAGCAGACCCTCGTCCATCTTCGGACAGTAGTTCGTCACCTCGCCGGGCCTGGTTGAGCAGGCGGACAACGCCAGCAGGCTGAGCGCAAAACTGGTCCATTTCAGGCGTGACATGCTTGACCACCTCCCGGGTGATGTAGCGGGTTTCGGTTTTGATCTTGAGCTCGTCGGCCCAGAGCTCGTTGAGGATCTCCATGGCGATCTGGTGGGAGCGATCTTGCTCGTCGAGGGCGCGCTTCAAACCCGCGTTCTCTTGCGTCAGCGCGTCGACCTGGGCGCTCCTATCTGCTTTCTGGTACCCAACTCGGTGCCCGTAGAAATAAGACCCCAGGCACGCAATGAGACCGACCAGCAGCAGGTGAGGGAGGAACTTCAAGACCGGGCCTGCCCAAGTGCTTTGACGGAGTTGCCCACCTGACAGGCGCCGAACAGGGCGAGGCACAGGGTGGTCCAGTTGTCGCCGGTGATCTTGTTGATCAGCAGAAAGCCGGTGGCGAGTGCCAGGCCAACGCCCATGAGGCAGACAAGGGCCACGGCGATCTTGTCGTCGATGCTGGTCTTTCTGAGGATCTCGCCCATCAGCTGGCCCACCGGTAGTGCGTCTTCTTCCCGACCTTGTAAGCGATCAGCTCCTCGCCTCGCTGCAGGGCCGGCGGGTTCGAGAGGCCAAGGTGGACCCACTGGTTGTGCTCAAGGATGACCTGGTCCCAGCCCATGTCGCCCATTTCCTCGCGGATAAAGGTGAACAGCTCGGCCGGGGTCAGGCCCACCGCGTGCATATCCACCGCCAAAGCCCTCATGTGCGCGCTGGTCTTTGATCCGCGGATCTTGCGGTTCAGGCGCTTGCAGCGAAAGGCGGACGAGAAGTACACCGGGACGTCATGGCCGTGGGCGGCGCTGAGGCGGTCACGGAGAACCTGCAGCCAGCGGGCCAGGCGTAGGGCATTGGGGAGTAGGGCATTGGGAATGCGATTGTCGATGCCGTAGCGGGTTGCGGTGGCGGATCGCTCGAACTCGTGCCGCGGGAAGTTGGTAGGCCATTGCTCGGTCATAATTATCCCATCAGCTTCATGGCGACAGCGCCGGCGGTGAACACCGCGGCGATGCTCACCAATTTGGTAAAGAAGGACATGCGGAGAGTGCCGACCGCCTCCAGAAAAGCGCTGATCCGCTGATGCTGGCTGTAGTGCTCGTGGGGAGGCATGCCGCCCAGGTGCTCGTCGAGCTTCTGGACGATCATCTTGTGGAGGCTGTCTGAAAGGCGCTTCTCCTGGAGCGCCATCTCCAGCTGGATCTCCGTCTTGACGGACTCAGCTGCCTTGCCTGCCGCCCTGTCAGCGGTATCGTTGACCAGTTGCATGATCTCGGCATAACTCTTGAGCTGTTCGGTCATCGTCGATACCCGACATTCTCTTGGGGCGGTGAGCCTATAGTGTAAGTCAGCACTTACTTACCTTTCAAGGAAACAGGCAATAATCTGCTCGAAATAGCATCCCCAGGGCTGGGTCGTTATGATGCGCAGGTCTTATTCAAGGAACTTGCTATGAAGAAGTTACTATTGCTTGCGGCCGCCGGCGTCGCTATCTCCGGGTGCACGACAACGGTTCAAGACGTAAGAACCGCGGGCTACGAGCTGAGCGTGGAGTCCGATTATCCGCCGAAGGTTGTTGAGCCGGCGCTCACTTCAAAAATCGAGGAGTGCTTTGCCGCCAGCGAGTACGGCCGGGTGATCGGCAGCTTTTACGAGGTCTCCGGCGGCGCACGCATTACCTTTGGGCTGCACGGCCCCTTTCTTGACGTGACCTACTTGGTCGTTGAGCTGTACCCCGATGATCGGGGAGGCGCCACCGGGGAGGCGCTGTACTCGGGCAAGAGCGGCACCGAGCGTATGGCAGAGGCTGTGAGAGCGTGGGCCGCGTCGATGGAAACGCAGCCCTCCTGGCAGTGCCGAAGCCCGTATTCACAGGGGTGATATTGGCCACTCGAAGCTCTCAGGGAAACCGGGCTGCTGCGGAACGTCTCTGAGAGCCTGAATGTAGACCAGGACCTCGTTGTACATGCCGCTCGTAATAGTAGTGGGGAGGCCCAGCTCTATTTCATCGCGGTGCCGGTCGCGAAGGACAATGGCGCTTGCTAGACGCACTTCCCGGTCAGCTCGCACCAGTTCCGCCAGGCGAGGCAGGTCAGTCTCCCAGCCGCGATCGCCCCAGACTTGGTACTCGGCCGGCGGCTCGGCGGTGCAGTCATCGGGGGTCTCGTCCTCCTGGGCAATCTCCACAACGTGGCCGGAGGCCTTGCGATAGACGGTTCGCGTCGCGCCGCTGTAAATCAGCATTTCCCCTTCACGGGCGCAGACCTTCCGGCCGGCGACCATGGCCGACAGCGCCTCTTGATAGTCGCCCTCGGTAATCTCGATGCCATTATCAAGGGGGCCAGTGCTTACTTTGCATCCTGACAGGTATGGCATTATTCGACCCTCATGTACCAAGTTGCGGAAACGTTTTTGCTGCGGGTTTCACCCCCAACGCGCCCTTCTTTTACGCCACCTCCTAGACTGCTGCCCGTGCTCCGATAAATGCGAACGCCGCCCCCCGTTGCCATGTCAGACCGTGAACTAAACCCGTGCTGGTGGTCTTGAAGCTGATCCATCTGCAGAACGCCGGAGGGCCCCCGGGCGCGCACAAACGATTCTTCTGTGTTAATCAGGTGCACGGGCTCACCCTGGAGGGGGCCCGTGGCGATTTGGGCCGTGGCCTCGATCAAAGGCGCGGCGCCGGACACAGACTCGCTATTCAACAGGCCATGGTTGTACTGCCCGCTGCCGGTCTGGCCTGCGGTCAGCCGGATGTATTTCTCCGCGCCGCTGTTATCAGGCGGGCTCACGCCGTTCATGTGGTCCCACAGTGGAAAAGGCTCGCCGATTCGACGGCCACTGCCGCCGCCAATCCCCAGGTTAGCGATAAACGCCTGCTTATCCGGGATATCGGCGCCGTTCTGACCCCTCTGCAAGGCCCCATCGGCCTTGGCTCCTTGAGCGGCTGTAGCGAAGGCCCCGGCGTTCTCCGTCGCCGCGCTGCCCAGGCCAAGGCTGGTTCGGAATGCAGCCTTGTTCTGAATATCAGACCCGTTCTGGCTCACCCGAAGAAAAGCGGCCGCCTCATAGCCGTCGACCGTGTCGGCGTCCAGGCCTGAGCCTGAGCCCGCGTTGCCTTGAAGCAGAGAAAGAACCGCGCCGGCGGTGAAGCTGGAAGCGTTCAGCTTGGTGGCTATGGCCTGGGTCAGCTCGCTGTCGAGGGCGGACAGCTGGCTATCAAGGTGCTCACGGGAGACCGCAGTTTGCCAGTCCGACCAGCCCAAGTTCGGATATCTGCCGATTCGCCAGATAAACTGCCCGCCGTCGGTGTAGCTGTCGATGTAGGGCGACAGGATCTGCATGGCCCCGCCGTCCTGACTGCTGTTGTAGGACGGGATGTTGAGTAGACAGCCATAGCTCATGGGCCAGCCATTGGAGTCTCGGACGAACAGACTGCAAAGCCCAGCCGCGTGGAAGTCGCGCGGTGGCAAGGTAGCGTCGTTAAAGGGCGCGGAGTAGGGCGACATAGCATCCACCCGATCATGCGAGTGCACGGCTGGCGCCAGGTCGGGCTTATCCGTGACCTCGGCGTAGGAGGGCCAGCGTGTAGCCTCGGCCGGCTTATCTGTAATGCCTGACCACGCAGAGGAACCGGGTTCACCTTGGTCACCCTTGTCACCCTTCGGGCCCCGGATACCCTGGATACCCTGGTCGCCCTTCGGACCCTGGATGCCCTGGATACCTTGATCGCCTTTATCGCCCTTGAGGCCCTGTTCGCCGCGCAGATCCTGATAGGCGCCCCAACTCCCGTCCGGGTTCCTAAAGCGCAGGCTGTAGCCTGACCAGACGTGGTCCGGGGCCTCACCGGTGTCACCCTTGGGGCCCTGGATGCCCTGGATGCCCTGGCCACCCTGATCACCCTTGAGGCCCTGATCGCCTTTATCGCCCTTGAGGCCCTGATCACCCTTCGGACCCTGAATGCCTTGAATACCCTGGTCGCCCTTGAGATCAACATAAGGCCCCCAGGTGCCGTCCGATTGCTGGAATCGTACAGCCGTGACGGGCTGCGCGCCCCCACTCCCCCACTGTGAATCCGGGGACGGGCCGGTCAAACCCTGGTCGCCTTTATCGCCTTTATCGCCCTTAACACCCTGGATACCCTGGATACCCTGGTCGCCCTTCGGGCCCTGGATACCCTGGTCACCCTTCGGGCCCTGGATGCCTTGGTCGCCTTTATCGCCCTTGGCGCCTTGGATACCTTGGATACCCTGGTCGCCCTGGTCGCCCTTCGGGCCTCGAACACCCTGCGGCCCTACGAGGTCTACCCAGGCGCTCCACGTCCCATTGGGCCGCTGGAATCGGATAGCGGTTGCCGGCGCGGCCGTGCCATCGCCCCACTCGAAGTCGATGGCGGTGCCGAAATACTCGGCCATTTCAGCCATCGTCACTTTGCGCGAGTCCATCTCGCCTTCGACGATCTGAGAGACCTCGAACAGCTCGCTGCCGACAAGCGGATCTGCGGCCGGCAGCTGACTGATTTTCAGCGGAATCGGTTCCATCATCACTTCCTAATCTGAATAGTGCTCGGGCACCCGCAGGCCCCCATTTTCCTGGATACGAGGGCGGCCACCGACCGACTGGCGCTGGATCTGCTCCGGCGGGACCACCTGGAAGTTGCCGTGCGACTGCGCGATGGCCAGAGCATCCGGCAGGGCCCGCGGCGTGTACCTGAGCTTGTGCACGGCCGCACGGCCGCCCAGCGTCATCCGGGCCGCCACCGACGTTTCGGTGATTGGCATTTCATAGAGCAGGGCGCCTGCGAAGCACTTGGCGATGCCGCCGCGGTAGGTGAACACCAGCCGGCCGGAACCCGTGAGCGTCTTGGCCATGCCGGTCTTCGAGAGCGGGGTGGCCTGGGCCAGGGTGCAGGTCATCGACCAGGTGCCCTCGCCCTCCCGGAACAGAGGCACCCGCACGATCCGAGCCTCCTCGGTCTCGCTGGAATCCAGCAGCAACCCGTGGAAGGCCCCGTCCGACCGGTAGTCGAGGCGCGGGGCGCCAGGCGCGGCCACCACGACAGAGCCGTCCGCGGTGGTGTACTCAGCCTCCCCGTGACGACGGAAGGCCAACATGGCGCCGAAGCTGACCTTGATCAGGGCGTTCACTATCGCGTCCTCTTGTGGGCTTTGGCGGCGTCGGTGAACTCCCGAAGCCACGAGGACCGTTTGACGTGCACCGCCGGCAGGGAGCCGGAGCGGAACAGCTGGGCGGATGCAATGCGGGGCACCTGCGAGTAGGTGCCGGTGAAGACCTTGCCGTCGAGCGCCAGAACCACCGTGCCGGCGTCGTCCCAGCTGACCAGCAGTCGGTGCGGCTCGTCCGGGGTGAAGTCGTGCAGACCTGTGCTGACCAGCGTCTGAACGCCGTCAGGGCCGCGGAACTTGAGCTGCAACTGGCCGCCTCGTGATCCGGACGTGTTCAGCTGCAGGCGCAGATACTCGGTGCCGCTGACCTGGGCGTTGAGCAAGTACCAAACCTCGCCTGCGTCCGGGTTGAACCGGGCGGCCAGCTCTGCCTTGAAGGTCATATTGGTGCTTCGATACCACGGCCCGAAGTTGCTGATCGCGACCAAGTCGGCATCCCGTTCACCGAGAATCGCCCCCTGACCGATCATCGGTGAGGTGACGCGGGTGGTCAGCTCGTACTGCGGCAGCGCGAGAAAGAAGTCCGCGCCGGCGGGCGGGCGGTGATTCTCCGAGGCCCAGCCAGAATCGCTATTCCCGGCGTAGGTGGTCATGTAGACCACGAAGTGGGTGTAGGGGTAGCTGGTTCTCAGACGCGACAGGCCGATACGCAGCCAGCCGTCGGGAAGGTGCTCCACCTCGAAGGGGCCACTATCGGCGGCGCTGTTGACGCTGTAGTCGCCGGTGACGAGATCCACCGTCATGCTCGGCGTCGCATTGGCCGCCCTGCTCGCGGAAAGCCGAATCGAGGTAAAGCTGCCCGGCCGGACATACACGCTGGACGAGAACGACAGCGGCGTGCCGGTGTTCGTGCCGTACCCGTGTTCGATGCGCACGCCCTGACCACCGGCGGCGCTGATCCGGTATACGTTCACCTTCTCCGACCACGGCGCTTTGCCTTCGTAGGACACGTCGGCGACGCCGGTCATCTGCAGGTTGGTAAGGTCGTTCGGATTCGG
>Ga0208014_1000468_pt1 | contig 16375 bp, 14 predicted proteins | sample 25_taG_FD_184099 | JGI IMG/M metagenome (GOLD analysis project Ga0208014, IMG submission 184099) | Marine viral communities from Cariaco Basin, Caribbean Sea - 25_WHOI_OMZ (SPAdes) (version 2) | ecosystem: Environmental > Aquatic > Marine > Oceanic | place: Caribbean Sea: Cariaco Basin...
TTAAGATCATTGCCGCGATTTTCTATAGCAGACAATGAAGGCTGTTTAATACCCATGGTTTGAGCCAGCTCTTTTTGAGAGATCTCTAACTCTTCACGGATACGAGACAGCTGGTTTTCTAAAAGCAACTGCTCTGCCAGTTGTTTAATACGCGCTCGGCTATCTAAAGAGCGCTCAGCTAACATCTCTTGTAGTGTCTTAGTCATGTTATAGATCTCCTAAGGTTCTGAGGTGACACTCATACTGCTGGTCTGCAGTGGCTAGCATTTCTTTATAAAAACGCTTTTTATTACCCTTATCACCGATACAAAGCACAATAGCTTGCCGCTTTGGGTCAAAAGCAAAAAAGGCTCTGAGTGGCTTACCTCTGTGCTGAACACGCAACTCTTTCATGTTGGTAAACTTTGAATCATACACCGTATCTACTAAAGGGCGACCCAAGCTTGGTCCTTGCTGTTCTAAAACCATCAAAGCTGCCAATACTTTTTCTTGCGTTGATTCGTCTTGCTGATCAAACCATTGGTTGAACAGCTGTGTTGTGATGACAGTCCACATATAAAAACCAATATATAGATTACAGACTATATTATACAGCTAATCGAGACAGTCTGCAATTATAGTGAGCGGCTCTTAACAGCCTATTCATAGTAGCGACCATATTTTCTATCGTTAACCTATAGTGCCGTGATAGGGTGCTTAGAGTAGGGAAGCTACTTTAAAAATAGTTAGATGGCTATTATCAAAACGTATTGACTAATGAAGGTTTAGTAAGGGGGGAAGTATTTGATCAGTTACAGAACTCGTATCAAATTGAACACTCTTATCCTCAAGTGTCTTTATGTTTATGGCAGACTTGTTATAAGATCCAATTAGGTAAGGCTGGCTATATATATATAGCCCTAAAAAATATTGCGTCCACTCTAAACAAGCACGGAGTCTCAAATTTAGAACAAGACATTTAAAGTATGGTGCTTTGCTAAAAAGGAATAGAAGTGACTTCAGGAAGAAGCCTCGGTATAAATAGGCAACCTTTATATATTTGCCCAAAAAACTTTTCTGATTATTTATGCGATCAGCAAGAGTACTGCCTATTTTTAGATATAGACGGCACGCTCGCTGAATTTACGCTCCACCCTAAAGATATCAGCATCCCAACGCCCACTTTAACGCTCTTGCAAAACATACAAAGCCATGGGGTAAAAATTGCAGCCGTGACCGGCCGCAGCCTTACAGAAGCAAGACAGATGCTGTCTCCTATAAAGTTACCGATTGCTGCCACTCATGGACTAGAAATATCATACAGCGATAACAGTGAGGTAAACGTTGCTTCTGTTGACATACTTGAGCTTGATGCCATCCGTCAGTCGGTTATCCAATCTTGCTCCTCCTTTAATGACTTCACTATAGAAAACAAACCTTATTCTGTCGCCCTGCATTTCCGGCAAAACCCTGATTTGGCCAATGTGGCGCATGCAATCATGTTAGAAACCTCAAAAAATTATCCTAACTGGACCTTAAAACCTGGAAAATACGTTTGGGAGCTGGCTCCTACAGGCGTCCATAAAGGCGCGGCTATCTTAACCTTGTTAAAAAAGATGCAGAGCAAAGAGGATATTTGTCCTATTTTTATAGGTGATGATATTACCGATGAAGCAGGATTTCTCGTATTACAAAGTGAAAATGAACAACTAGAAAAGGATCAGTCGATAGACAACTCTTATTCTCAATCAGTAAAAGGTATGGGGGTTAAAGTTGGGAGCGGGCGATCGCACGCGCATTACTATGTGAACAACATTGATGAGGTGACTGTTTTACTCAATAGTTTTTTTAATTTTTGTCAAAAAAATAACACCCTAACTTCTGATTGAGCAGAAGTTAGCGGCAACCACTAATAAAAATATAAGGAGATATGATATGAGTCGCTTAATCGTCCTATCTAACCGAGTTAAAATGCCTGGCAACGCGCCCATGGCTGGCGGACTTGCAGTCGCGTTACAAGATATATTAACAGGAAATTCAGTCGTTTGGATGGGCTGGAATGGTGACATTATTGACCCGACAAATGATAGCGCGGGCAATGAATTTAGCAGTAACAAACGAACTGCTTTAGCGAATACTCAGGCTGATTTGACGCGAGCAGATACAACCATCACTTATATAACTACTGCCCTTACCACTGAGCAGTATCAGCAGTTTTACTGCGGTTTTGCTAACAATGTGCTGTGGCCATTACTGCACGAGCGCACCGATTTAATTCATCAAGCGCCAGAGGATTACGCAGGATATCAAACGGTAAACCACCTTTTTGCTGAGCAATTAAAAAAAGTTATTGAGCCTGATGATGTGATTTGGGTACATGACTATCATTTTTTGAGTGTGGCATACCATTGCAGGCAATTAGGAATCAAAAACCGCATCGGCTTTTTCTTACATATTCCATTTGTGTCACTGCCATTTTGGCAACAGCTGGATAAAAGCTTTGAACTCATTTCCCATCTCGCCTATTACAATGTTGTAGGCACGCAAACTCAAGAAGATAAAGTCAACTGTTTTGGCGTCATTCAGCACTATTTAAAAAATTCACTAATAAAGATCTTCCACAACCAGCAAAATATTGGTACCCCTAACTGCTCAACCAGTACGCAGGTGATCCTTAACTTAGGTATGGATACCCTACATAGCTTACTGATTGATACCTATCCAATTGGTGCAAATGTGGCTAAAATCCAACAGCAAATTAGCCACTTATCTTTGCAATACGCCAAATATACTGATCATAAAAAGCAGGTAAAGCCTGCGACCCAACAAATTATTGCGGTGGATAGGATCGACTACTCGAAAGGCTTATTGAGGCGTTTTTCAGCGTATCGTGATTTTTTACAGCAAAATCCGACCTATCAAAATCAGCTGACGTTATTACAAATCGCCTGTCCTAGTCGCTTAGATTTACCTGTTTACCATGAGCTTTATAACGATGTCAGACAAACGGTTCATAATATTAATCAGCAATTTTTGCCAAATAAAAATGGTCAAAAAGATGCCGCCGGAAGTTGCCAAGCCATTAATTATAGCGAAACCGTATTAAGCCACGAGGCATTGATGACATTATTTTGGCAAAGTGATATTGGCTGGGTCAACTCGCTTAAAGATGGTATGAATCTGGTTGCCAAAGAATATATTGCCGCCCAAAACCCTGACAATCCTGGCGTATTACTGGTCTCACGCTATGCTGGGGCGGCTGAGCAAATGCAAGCGGCGGTCATCATCGACCCATATCAGCCAAAAAGTATGACAGAAGGCTTAAAAATAGCTTTGACCATGCCCCTAGATGAAAGAAAGATACGTTATGAATGTTTATTACAGGGTTTGAAACAAGAGAATTTACACGCTTGGCATCAAGGCTTCTTAGAGGATCTATATGACAATAAAGAGTACCAAATAGATAGCGTGAGTCCTGTTGCGAATAAATTATTTGGCACATAGCAGTGAAGATGCACCCATGAGACTGCCGAATGCAAACTTTTGCTATTAAAGGTTGAAGCCAGGATAGATAGCATTAGATGGGAGGGGATTACGTAAGTGTTATGAAAATTGGTATTGCTATTCCTGCCCATACTGAGCCAATGACAATTACTGGTTGTTTAATTACCGAGTCTCATGAATATACTGTTACTTGGGCAATTGTTTCCATGGAATGATCAATAGTCGTTTATAAACCAATGCAACAGACAGGTTTGCAGGATCTTTAGCAAATTTGAAACAAAACAATCTATATTGAGATACGCAATATAAGATGGTCCTGACTTATGATTGAGTGTAAATATACTTCACTAACAAGGATTAGAAATCATGACAAACCAGCCTACTGATAACGATAACATCAAGAATGCTCTAGAATCGCTTGAAAATATAACGGAAGCGCCTTCAAATAATAATGAAGTGACGGGTGTTGAGGTTTTAAAAGGCGATAAAGTAATGTATGAAGACGGTGATTTTGAAGATTACAATGCCGAAAAACAGATTGAGTCGGATAAAGAGGGTAAATCTGCCAAAGAAGATGAAACTAGCAAAGAGGATAAATCTAACGAAAAAGATGAATCTAGCGAAGATGATAAGTCTGAAAAAAATGATAAGTATGGTGCGACGATAGCTAATATCTACCAATGGGCGTCTAAGCTTAAGGATGATTTTATCTCTGACAAAGACGGCAAATCTGATTCTAATGAAAAAGAGACTTCTGATAAAGATGATAAGCACAGTGCCACGATAGGTCATATCTATCAATGGGCGTCTAAGCTCAAAGATGATTTTACCTCTGAAGCTTCTAACATGACGCATGAAGTTTCTGAAAAAGCGCTTGCTATGATGCTCAATAGGCTTGTGGACGGGGTGGAAGCTGAGCTAAAAGCCTTTGACAAGAAGGTAGAAGACTCTAAAGAGTCAGTGCCTAATCTAGCCGAGGAACGTAGTAAAACTTCCGATAAAAAAGATAAATACCAGAGTATGCTTGACCTACTACAAAGCTAACTAAACCTTTGGATAATTATTGTTAATCATCCTATGGGGTATTTACAAAATTTGAAAGTCTACTTACTTATTTCTTAATAAAAAGTTAACGAAAACAAACAAAAACCTCATAATACTGGTGAGTAACTCAATTATGCTGAGGCAATAGAAGTTATCAACCAATTTTTCAATTTTATTAAGGATAATGATATGAAACCACTAAAACCAAACCGCTTATTACACACGACTGTATTGAGTTTGCTACTGGCAGCTACGATGGGCGTTAGTGCTTGTAGTAGTGAAAAAGAAGGTGATAATGCTCAATCAGGCGACGCGACAGGCACCAATCAATCGAGTGACGTAGATACTTCTTCTTCTGGAGGTGATGCCCCTTTAACGGAAAATGATTCTAATATAGGTTCTGGTACGTCTGCCAATAATGAAGTGAATACTACTAATCCATCTGGATCGACCGATAATATGGGTAATAGTGGGTCAGACAGTAATATTAATAGTGATAGGGATGAAAATCCTAATCTAGATCAAACCCCAGCCGATGGCGTGCAGTAGAGGTAGTAGCTCTCCAAAACAGCAGCATTATCGAAAAACGCTTAGGTTATAGTGGTAATTCGTAGGTCTAGTATAAAAATAAACGTATTCTAAGAAACTGAATGCTAATCGCTGATAGATAGGTCATAAATTGCCGTCAATAAAGAGAAACAAAATAGTTAATAGGCAGTTTTAGCGATTAGTATTAGTACTCCAATGTTAAGTGTTTGAGCAAGGCACTTAGCATTGGATTTTTTATTGCCTTTTATTTAGCGTCTCAGATAACTTCTTATTGAATTCGTCCTATCAAATATGTCTTTAACATGACCTTGCTGCTCTCCTCTTACCGACATATTTTTGATAGAAATAAGGGAGCGATACTTATAAAAAAGGCTACTCAAGAAGCTGTTTTACTTTTCAAACTATGATCTTTTATCAGGATAATAATAAATTACGACCTAGCCTAGTCTCTATAAATCATTAATAGGAATTCACGAATGGATTGGGCCAGTATTTTCATACATGATACCAGCTGGGCGTTTGCTGCAGAAATCATCATACGTGTGGTTGTCATGTTTACGATGATTATTTTGTTCTTACGTTACACTGGTAAACGCGGTGTTCGCCAGTTGTCGATTTTTGAGTTAACCATCATCTTATCGCTAGGGTCTATCGCGGGGGACCCTATGTTTACTGAAGATCTTCCGTTAGTCCAAGCCATATTGATCATGAGTATCGTCATCTCGCTATATCGTTTATATACGTGGTTAATGGTGAGATATCGTCCTTTTGAGGATTTTTTAGAAGGTACGTCACTTTATATTGTAGAGGATGGCCAATTGGCTCTTAGTAAGTTTGAATTAGGCCAGATGTCACATGATGAGTTTTTTGCTGAAATGCGCATGCAAGGCATTGAACATCTAGGTCAAGTCCGTATAGGTTTGTTAGAAACCACGGGCAGCTTTAGTATATTGCTGTATCCACATGATGAGGTGCGTTATGGTCTGCCGCTATTTCCTAAGCAGTATGAAGCCGTCACTAAGATAGAGCCAAGTTGTCATTATGCTTGTATGTTTTGTGGCTATGTTACTCATCCCTTAACCCCTGATGAGCTTTGTAATCGTTGCCAAAGTAAATGTATAGGCTGGGCCAAAGCACTCAATAATAGGGTGATTAGATAACTATCCCTCTACTCAGTAAAACGTTTTGTTGCTGGGTTTATAGTGAGTTAGATTCCTTCTAAAGGAATGCCCCTTATCCTATATTAGTCCAAGGATTTTTATACAGAAAGGTTGAATATCTTAATCAGAACATAATCTTACTTTTCATTACCCAAAAAATCTAGGAGCTGTCGTACATTGGAACTGTTAGCAATCGCTTTAGGAAAAACGTTTGTTAACAATACGTTATAGAGAGAAATCATAATAAACTCACGGAATAAACTAATCAAGGTAGATATACTATGACTAATCAATCTAACAACTCCGATAAAGACAATAACCAGTCTAATAACTCAAACAACTCGGGTGGTTCTAATAACTCGGGTGGTTCTAATAACTCGAACAACTCGGGTGGCGATACTTCAAACCGTGGTTTTGCCAGTATGGATCCAGAGAAACAACGTGAAATTGCTAGTGAAGGTGGTAAGACCGCTCATGAAAAAGGTACGGCTCACGAATTTACCTCTGAAGAAGCAAGAGAAGCAGGTAAACAAAGCCATAAAAATGATGATAATCGAGGTAGTTAGGGAGCGAAATCCGACTCCACTATTTTTTGTATGATAAATAAAAACTCTTAAGTCTGAATTTTGCCCCATAAGATGTGAATAGCTTATGGGGTTTTTTTATTCTTCATTATTTTACTTAAAAAATATGAAGACTAGCTATTTAAAGCATAGAATTATTTATGGCACTATTCTATTCCTACCAGTGTTAAGAGAACGCTTTATAGGGATATTAAAGCGATTTATATAATGTGGAGACCATGATGACTAATAAATGTGCCGAATTATTGGCAAACAAGGAATTGACCATAAGTTTTATTGAAAGCGCCTCAGCTGGGTATTTATCGCACCGGTTTTCTCTTAGCCCTTATTCAGGGGAGGTACTGGTAGGCGGATTAGTCTGTTATGACGTTAAAGTAAAAGAAAATGTTCTCAACGTACCTAACCAATTAATTGAAGACTATACCGCTGAATCTTTAGAGGTCACACAAGAGCTGGTTCGTAAAGCCCAATCACTATTTAAATCAGATTTATATGTGGCCTGCACAGGTTTGTTGAAGCGTGGCGGTTCTGAAACAAAAGATAAGCCGGTTGGGACTTTTTTTTATTGTATCTCCTATAAGGATCAATTGTATGATTTCCAATGTGTATGTAAAGGTGCGCTGCAGAAAAAACTGCGCAGTTTGAACAGCAAAATCTGTAAAAGTATTATTGAGGTTGTGCGCACTTAAGATATTATTTTATTTTTCTAATATCATTGTTTTAACTTGTGTTTTTTATTATAGCCAGCTCTCAACGACTGGTTCATGCCAGGAAATACACTCATATTAAACGTTGTTTTTTTTAACCAAACATCAACACCTTTACCCCTGAATTTTGCTTAGTATAAAAAGACATCATTAAAAGATAATAAGAATTCTGCCTAACTTAACACCTGCTAAAACAATAACTAGGATAGATGAATAATGAAAAAAACTATTAATCATACTGATCCCGCCGCCGATATGCACACTACTAAAGGTTTAGGCGGCGAAACCCATCAGCGTGCTGATGATAGTACTCAAGCGCTAACAACCCAGCAAGGGGTGGTTATTTCTGACAATCAAAACTCTTTTAAGAATGGCGCTCGGGGACCGACCCTGTTAGAAGATTTTGTATTACGTGAGAAAATCACGCATTTTGATCATGAGCGCATTCCTGAGCGCGTAGTACATGCGCGCGGTAGTGCGGCTCATGGTTATTTCGAGCTGACTGAATCGTTAGAAGGGATTACAACGGCCAAGATCTTAACTGAAACAGGTAAACAGACTCCGTTGTTCACCCGCTTCTCAACCGTCGCAGGTAATAAAGGTTCTAAAGATACGCCGCGCGATGTTCGAGGTTTTGCAGTCAAGTTTTATACAGATGAAGGTATTTGGGACCTGGTTTCTAACAATATGCCCATTTTCTTTATTCAAGATGCCATAAAGTTCCCCGATTTTGTTCATGCAGTTAAGCCTGAACCCGATCGCGGATTTCCGCAAGCCGCCTCTGCCCATGATACGTTTTGGGATTTTGTATCACTCAGTCCTGAAACCATGCACAATGTCATTTGGCTCATGAGCGATCGGGCTCTGCCGCGAAGTTATAGCACGATGGAAGGCTTTGGTATTCATAGTTTCCGCCTTCTTAACAAGGATGGAAAAAGCACCTTTGTACGTTTTCATTGGAAACCTGTATTAGGAGTACAGTCCCTCATTTGGGATGAAGCTGTTAAAATCTCGGGTGCTGACCCTGACTTTAATCGCCGCGATCTATTTGAGTCTATCAATAGGGGTGATTTTCCTGAATTTCACTTAGGAGTGCAGTTATTTACTGAAGAAGAAGCCGCAACATTTCCATTCGATCATTTAGATGCCACAAAACTGATTCCAGAAGAAATGGTTCCTGTTAGGATAATTGGTAAAATGGTACTTAATCGTTATCCTGATAACTTTTTTGCTGAGACAGAACAAGTGGCATTCTGCCCATCACACGTACCTCCGGGCATTGACTTTAGTAATGACCCATTATTACAAGGACGCCTATTTAGTTATTTAGATACGCAGCTCAAGCGTTTAGGGTCACCGAATTTTGTACAGATCCCAATTAATACCCCGCAGTGTCCGTTTGCTAATAATCAAAAAGATGGACATATGCAAATGCGGGTACCTAAGACACGAGTACTTTATGAACCACAAAGCCTGGATCCAACTCGGCCCCGCGAAAGCGTTAGGCAAGGATTTAAGTCATTTGCTGAGACGTTAGACGATGGCGTGAAAGGTCGTATTCGTGCTGAAAGTTTTGCGGATCATTATAGCCAGCCGCGTATGTTCTACCGGAGTCAAACGGCAATTGAGCAAGCCCATATTGCGTCAGCCTACGCTTTTGAGCTAGCTAAAGTAGAGACCGCCCATGTACGAACACGTATGCTCAGTCATTTGCGTCATATTGATGAGGACTTGGCCCAGCGTGTGGCAAAAGCGCTTGGTATGGCGTTACCCGACGCCGCCTCCCTGGCATCACCCGTTCAGGATATGGCAACTTCTACAGCTTTACAAACCATTGGACGCACCTCTAAAAGTTTAAAAGGACGCATGATCGGTATTTTAGTCGCCGAGGGCTCAAGCTATCATGAGATAGAAAAATACGAAAAGGCTGTGAAAGCGGAAGGCGCCGCTGTTAAAATTGTGGCTCCTAATAAAGAGGTACTGCTCGATGATGGCACTCGCATTCAGGCTGATGAGCGCCTTTCAGGGGGTCCCTCAGTGTTATTTGATGCTGTGGTTAGCATCATTATGCCGGACCAGGCTAAGAAGCTGGCTCAAGATAGCTCAGCTTTAGACTGGTTTACTGATGCTTATGTGCATTGCAAAGCCATTGCTTATTGCAGTGCGACAGATGAGTTCATTTTAAATAGATTACCTATTGAAAAAGATGCGTTTGTCACACCCTTATCCGACATGATAAATTTTATTGATAACGCTAAAATGCGTCTATGGGAGCGCGAGCCTAAGGTTCGGGACCTTGCATAAACACCTCTTTATATTGCCTTATTTCATCAATAACCCAGCTCATATGCTGGGTTGTTTTTTAGGTATAGTAGAATTACTTTAAAATCGATACAGTACGACTGGGATAAATTTTTCCTCCCCTTTGTGATAACAACAAGCAAGAAAAACTGATAACAGTCGCATATATAGTCAAAATATCCTAAAAACGCTACGGTATTGCTGATATCAATTTTTTGTAGCCTCTGTCTGCGCAGGCACAGCAAGCAAGAAAAATTGATATCAGTAGCGCGTGATGTATCGATATTACTTTTCACTGACTATAGTTATGACGTATCGCTTTCATTTTAAAGTGGCCCTATGTTATTCCATGCTCACTTTGACCTTTATGATATTCTAAAAAGTTGTGAAAATAGTATAAAAATCATTCAGATGCACTTATTAGTAGGTTGCCGTCATACGTTTACAAACCTCTATGGTCATTATTAGAATGTAGGCGTACTTACTGATTAACTTCCTCAGGCTCCTGTTTTTTTTCTGCAAGACTGGTCTGCCTATCCTCAGTTTGTTTTGTTCTAATATTGTTCAATTCTAGAGCTGATGCAAAAGCATGCTTGTCAGGCGTAGGAATATGGCTTTCATTCGTTAATGAGCGATCATTTTCAGCAAAACGAGCAGCCGATAACAGTTGATCATTTTTTTGCTGATCTTTAGTGTTGAAAGTATCTACTAGAAGATATAAAGAGACTGGAATTAGAAAAAGAGTTATTAGTATTCTTTTGGTGAGCGCCTTATGTGGACGATACTTCCATTTGTACAGTGGTGCTAATAACATTAGCACACAAATAACGGCTACTAAAAGCTTAAATAACGTATCAGTGGATAAGTTAAATATATTAGCTATCATATCTTTGTGTCCAACTTACCCGTTCTATTAGTATTGTTTCTAAATTTGATTTAAAAGGCAGCTTTAAAGCGGTCTGTTAGAGGATCAAGCAATCAATCTTTAACAGATAATAAATATTATGAGCGAAGAATTCGAAAATTTTATTTGAATCCTTAACTCAAGATACTCTGTAATAGCCTCTAGCTCACTGCAGTTAAATCCATGCTATCACTAATGATTAATATTGTCATTATATATAGCCCAGTTAAAGATAGATTTAGTCAGCAGTTTAGGGTTTAGCAAGCTTATCTTTTATTCATAAAAGTAATAATAACTAAAATTGAGTAGCTTACTATCTTTTAGATTGGAACCTATCAGGTTATGATATTTAACATCCTACAAAACTGATGACTATTTATGGGGAATATAAGTTTTTATGATCTGTTCTTTCCAGTATTGCTCTGTCTGAACTCTCCGTATGGTGAGTCGGGGCTCAAATGAATGCAGCTACTATCAATTTTAATACATTAGCTGGCCGCAGCATAGTTGCCGCACAAGATTTATCACTTTGAAATCCCTTAACAAATCATTGTTTTTCTTGTAACAACAAATAAGATAGAGGATTTCTTTACTCACACTGAGATTCTAACCATTTAGATAGTTTAATAATATCATCCTGATGATTCTTTAATTCCTTGTAAACGAAGTAAAATTTATCCCCTGTTAGTAATTCATGCATTGGAATTCTAATGAGTTTCTGCTTATAAGATGGATCTAGCATCATATAGTTGTTAACGAGGGTAACTCCCAGATTATACCGTGCGGCTTCTATCGCTAGTAGTACATGACTAAAATGATTTATCTTGGGGCTGTAGTAGATAAGGATTAAATATCACACCATTTTCTCAACGTTTTAAGCTGATTAGACGGTGCGCCATAATTGAATCTAAACTCACACTCTTTTAAAAATAGAGGGAAGTTCTTTTTATCAATCCCATTATATTTTCTGAGTGTTCTTTTAGACTGATTCCAAAAGTTCTCAATACCATTGATGTGATTGTTTTTACCACAAGTAAATTCTTTAGAGTGGTTGACTCTAAAATGCTTAAATTCGCTCACATCCAATGCATTGTAACTTCGATAGCTATCAGTATAAACAAAGCTGTCAGGCTTAATTTTACGCTTGATAACGGGCATTAGAGTACTTTGTTTGGTATCTGCTACGACAATGGTATAAACCTTACTATTTCGTTTTAGAATACCAAATACGGCTGTTTTACCAGTAGCCCCGCGACCTCTTTTTCCTTTACGTACGCCGCCAAAGTAACTTTCATCTAATTCGACTTCACCATCAAAGAGCTCATCAGCTTGTAATGAGAGATGGTGATCTATAACAAGTCTTATTTTATGATAAAAAAGTGCAGCAGTGTTAGGCTGGATATTGAGCAAATCTGCGGCTGTTCTAGCGGTTACTTCAGCCGTGAAAAACTCTAACAGTCGTCGCTGTACTTTTTACTTAGTTTACAACGGGTTATCTTCATAAAAGCAGTCTAGCATAGTGCTTATCTACTACAGCCCCTAATCTTTTTTTATAAGACTGATTATTAAACGCTGCCATCGTACAGTAGTTATGTTGTGCAATTATGTGTGGCGCAATCATTTAAGCAATATTTACGACTCGCTTACCCACTCATTGACATCTACTATATCACCATAGTAAGGGTTATGGCGTTAGCGAGTATCATAATTTTTTTGTAATGAGTCATTTCAATTTTACTGAGATTTTTTTGCAACAGTCGCCGTTTTATTTGCCGTTTTATTCGCCACTGATACTTTGCGTCTCATCTATAGTCGCTGCTTACTAAAGCTGTTATTATTCCTAATCTTATATCAGCATACAAGGGACAATTGAGCGATGCCAAACAATACCTCTTACTCGTTACCAAAAGACAGCAAAGCATGGCAACAGGCGGTTGATTCCGTGGCCTCGTTACTACCAGAGGGTACCAATTTACAGGATTTTGATGCACTACAATCCTTGCCTATTTTTGCTTTGATTGTGGTATTGCCGACGCATGTATCTTCACTTGATATCCACCAGTATGTGCAATCATGGGTTGATGAGCAGCCAAATTGGCATCTGGTCACGGTTGCAGAAGATGCTGATGCCAATTTTGTAGATGTTGAAATTGCTGATGTAGACACGGCGCAACCTTTTGCCAAACGTTCATTTATCGATGTGCAAGTATTCCGTTATTTATTGGTGCCAGTGACTGATACCCTGATGCATCCTGCCAAAAAAACTGCCGCCGCACATATCATTGATGACCAATTGACCACGCGTTTGCGTCGCGACTTGACTGAAGCTTATAACAACGCTCAAAACGCCGTCGTAAGCGATCATTTGGATGTCGTCGATTGTCATATCTTATCGGTCGGTCATATGCTGCGCACTCATAAGCTTGCCTGCTTTGATATGGACTCTACGTTGATTGAACAAGAAGTCATCGTTGAGCTGGCAAAAACGGCAGGTATTGGCGAGCAAGTAGAAGCCATCACTGAAGCCGCCATGCGGGGCGAGATGGATTTTGATGAATCTTTTGCGCAGCGCGTGGCGTTATTGCAAGGTATTCCAACCAGCGTGCTTGATGAAATTTGCAGTCGCTTAACCTTATCGACAGGTGCCTTGGCCACCATTAGCGCTCTAAAAGCGTTGGGCTATCATACGGTCCTTGTATCCGGTGGCTTTACGTACTTCGCTCGCTATATCGCCGAGCAATTGGGTATTGATGAAGTACACGCCAACTCATTGGATATCGAAGAAGGTGAAGTCACTGGTCATATACAGTTGCCTATCGTTAATGGGGCAAAAAAAGCGGCTATCGTCGCCCATACGGCTGAGCGCCTAGGTATTACGATGTCTCAAGTGGTTTGTGTCGGTGACGGCGCCAATGACTTACCGATGATGGCACTGGCCGATTTGGGCGTGGCTTTTAATGCCAAACCTATCGTACAAGCGCGCGCCGATGCCGCTGTGAATGTCACAGGGCTTGAAGGGGTGCTCTATGCGCTAGGCTATCCTGCATTTGTACGCAGCAGTGAACGCAAAAAAGTTTAGCTAATTATAAAAGATATCGAACCAAAAGCTGGGCTGATACATTTTAATTGGTCCAGCTTTTATGGTTTATTCTCTGCTTTACAGTGTTTTTTGGCGCTACTATACTGCCATACGCGATTGTCATTTCATATTGCCACTTTTATCTTATCCAGTAACTTTATCTTGTCCAATAAAAAGGATTGTCCATGACGGCATCACAATCACCACGGCCAGATGCCCAGTCATCTTCCACCCAGTTAGATAACCAACCTGCGGCTGACGAAAGCAGCCCGATTTATAAAAATAGCCCCAAGGAATTACTGGGTGTTTATGTGCGAGGGTTGGCAATGGGCGCTGCTGACATTGTACCGGGCGTCTCTGGTGGTACGATTGCACTGATTGCAGGTATTTATGAGCGCTTAATTAACGCTTTGAGCAGTGTGGGTCCCAATCTTTGGCGGATCTTTCGCCAAGAGGGTGGTATCAAAGGTTTAATTGCAGTATGGCGACAAGTCGATGCCACTTTTTTATTGTTTTTGTTGATGGGTATTGCCACCAGCCTTGCAACGCTTGCCGGTGTTATTAAGCATTTATTAGACAATCAGCCTTTAATGATTTGGTCTTTCTTTTTTGGTTTGGTCATTGCAACTGTTTTTCTGTTATTAAGTGAGATTAAGCGCTGGAATATCGGACGGGCGCTCTTGTTCCTGCTTGGAGTAGCCAGCGCCGTTATCATTAGCAGCTTGCCTCTGATGAATACGACGCCAAGTTTGCCGTATTTGTTTGTTGCCGGTGCTATCGCTATTTGCGCGATGATATTACCAGGCATCTCAGGATCTTTTATTTTATTGTTGATGGGTGCTTATGACACGGTACTCGAAGCGGTTCATACTTTAAACTTTGCTATTATCTTTACATTGGTGGCTGGTATGGCAACGGGATTATTGCTCTTTACCCGTATGCTCAAATGGCTATTGTCCCGTTATTATCAAGCTACTTTAGCGCTACTTATCGGCTTTATCGCAGGCTCGTTAGTCAAAGTCTGGCCTTGGAAAACAGATGCCCTAGGGACATTAAATAGTGAAGCCATTTATAACGTCATGCCATGGCATTACCCTACCGGCGCAGAGTGGTTAACGACCTTGAGCTTGATGCTATTAGGTGCCATTCTAGTGACTGCCTTATCGCTTTGGGGTCGCCGTAGCCCTCGCCCTTAATACCTGTCTACTCTTGCTATAGTCGATTCAATTTAAAAAGAATACAGTACTGCTGGGATAAATTTTGCGAAGCCTCTGGAGTGCAAAGCGCACAGCAAGCGAGAGAAATTTATACCAGCATAATGCTATTCTTAACATAACTCTTCTATATTGAACTCACTATATTAAATCTTACTATCAAAAAAAGCGCCCATATTAAGGCGTTTTTTTGTTGTCTAAAACTGTGAGATTTGCCATTTATTTTGCTAAACACTTTTAAAAAATCAAACGTCAGCTGTTGTCGCAAAGTCGCCTTCAGAGGCTTTAGCTTTCTGCTACAAACTTCCATAATAGCCTTGTTGGAATTCACCTTATGAAGAGCGAGATGAACAATGTTATTAACAATATTTTCTACATTTGGTAGCGAGGCGTTGAGTACAAGTGCCATATTGGGCTATGGTTTATTTTTAATCGCAGTTGTTGCTATTGCTGTGTCATCACAGCGCTGGTTGCTTTGGTATTTGTTTGGCGGCATGGGATACTGGTTAGCCGTAGAAATGATTCATAGTTTAGTGACACATTGGTTCTTATGGTCAGAATGGCACAATTATGTAATTGCTATGGGTATCAGTTGGCTGCCTTTGGGCGCATGGGTCTTGTATCGAGCGTTACGTTATGAGGATGTCAGTCGCAGCATGATACAAGAGCGTGAGCTACAAGCAGCGCGCTATATAGAGCATACACCCGTCTATGACGACGACTATCAGCCACGCTTTCATTAAACCCTGCGTTATCATATTGCTGTCATCGAATGTTACAAGATACTTAAGGCTCTCTACGTAACTCCTAAAGAATTGACACCTAGCAATCGTTTATAATCTACTTATATATTTGTCACAAAAATTGTTATAAAGTACGCATTATTTGCGTCTCATTTTTTAGGAGTTTGTCTATGTTTACTGTACCGGTTTTAGATATTAAGTCTGATCCATTAGATGTTTTATTAGCTGTGATTGGTTATCGTTTGTCTATGCTAGCTGATAGCGATAATGAAGATGTTAAAAAAATACTTGCAGATCGCAAGGTTATCATTGAGCTTGCTAGCACTGAAGCAGATGTGGCACGTTATTATAGCTTTGATAATGGTGAATTTAGCCAACATAGTGGTCATGCTAAAGAAGCTGACCTGACTATCAATTTTAAAGACTCTATGACAGGCGTTAAGCTTTTAACTAAAGGCAGCCTTCCTGCCTTTATGACTGCCGTACAAGAAGGCAACTTAAGCATCGAAGGCGATTACAGCCTAATGATGTGGTTCAATAAACTTGCTAAGCATATCGTGCCAGCCATTCCAGAAGAATGTAAACCTTATATCCAAAAAGCCAAGCC
>Ga0208014_1000471_pt1 | contig 16363 bp, 13 predicted proteins | sample 25_taG_FD_184099 | JGI IMG/M metagenome (GOLD analysis project Ga0208014, IMG submission 184099) | Marine viral communities from Cariaco Basin, Caribbean Sea - 25_WHOI_OMZ (SPAdes) (version 2) | ecosystem: Environmental > Aquatic > Marine > Oceanic | place: Caribbean Sea: Cariaco Basin...
TAAGAACTTGCATACGGAAATCTAGTGAGTAAGTCATGGTCTTTATAATAACAATTGGGTTTGATAATTAGTTTATAACACTTTTATATGGTCTTGACTATATCTGACCTGCATTGGTAAATATACCGCCAATGATTAAATCGCAAGCGTAGTCAATATCAGCATCTGCGCAGACCACGATGGCAGACTTACCACCCAACTCTAGGCTAATGTCTTTGATGCCTTTTGCTGCTTGAGCCATCACCTTTTCACCGACTATATTACTACCAGTAAACGATACTTTGTCAATCAGTGGATGACTGGTCATAGCAGTGCCCACTTCGGCAGCACCTGGTAAGATATTAACCACCCCTTTTGGCAAGCCAATTTCCGATAGGATATTACCTAGCATAAGCTCTGGTAATAATGTCAATTCAGACGGTTTCAATAGCACGGTACAACCTGCCGCTAGCGCAGGTGCCAGCTTCCAAGAAGTCGTCACCATTGGAAAATTCCAAGGGGTAATCAGCGCACAAACACCCACTGGCGAGTATGTCTTTAACAAACGAATACCCGATTCAAGCGTTGATACCTTAGACCATGTTGCCTGCTCTGTGATGAGATTGGCATAGTAGCGATAGCAGGCAATGGCGTCCCCTACGTCTATCTTCGCCTCTTCAATTGGTTTGCCGTTGTTTAATACAGACAGTCCAACCAAGGTATCGAATTGCTGCTCCATAGACTCTGCAATTGCATTTAGATAGCGGGCACGCTCACTTACACTAGTCTGTGACCAGCTAGCAAAGGCTTCATCAGCCGCTTCGACTGCCTGCTCTACATGGGCACTGGTGCACAGACGTGTCGTTGCAATCTCCTCACCTGAATTTGGATCATACAACGCATGGTTATTTCTATTATCAAAGCTTGCATTATTACCGTCAGTCGCGAGGGCTTCAATCGTAACCCAGTCACCATTGATATAAGCGGCATTTAATACAACTTCGTTTTGAGCCGTTTGTATGACAGTTTCTCTGGTTAAATCTGTAGAGTTCAGCATTTCCATAATGGTCAATCGCCTTATATTTTTGATCAAATTGTCTTTATGTGCGTAACGTCCGTAATGTGATTGGCTAAATAGTCGGTTTAACTGCCTACAGAAAAACCGACCATTTGAATATTATCGTCAGGCTAGATGCCTTGTGAATACTAGACACGCCACTAATACAGTAGATGCGCCACTGATGTAATCACTACCAAGCTGATAAGCGTACGAAGGATAAAGATTAAAAATAGCTCTAATACATTTAGCTTAATATTTGACTTCAAAATCAGCGCACCTACTTCAGACATGTAGATAATCTGAGTAATTGAAGCAGCACCAACGATGAAACGTGTCATCTCACTTTCAATGCTTTTACCGACCAATGCTGGCAAGTACATATCTGCAAAGCCCATAATCATGGCAGGAGCTGCTTTGGCCGCTTCTGGAATCTGTAACCATTCAAGTACTGGCACCAACGGTGTCGCAATCCAATTAAAGACAGGCGTGTACTCTGCTAAACCAAGACCGATGGTACCGATAGCGAACGTTACTGGAATCAATCCCAAATAGATATCAAACAGATTGTGTACGCTGCGTTTGAACACTTTACCTAAGCTAGGCATAGAATGCGCGCGAGTGACGGCACGATTGACAGCCCATTGGTACGTTGTATATTCAGCAGGGATGCCTTCATCTAGCATACTTTTGCCCGAGTGATACGTATCAGGCTTGAGTGATAATGGTGGTATGCGCGGCATGATAATCGCAGCGATAAAACCGGTTAGCGCAATGGTCAGATAAAAGAAGACAAAGTTATTGTCTACGCCGATGGTTTTGGCAACCACATAGGTAAAGGCGATAGAAGTGACGGAAAATGTGGTCGCGATAATGGCGGCTTCGCGCTGGCTGTAGAAGCTTTTATCATACTCTTGCATAGTGACTAGCAAGCCGATAGACGCGGCACCAAACCAAGAAGACATTGCATCGACAGCAGAACGACCCGGTAGTTTAAAGAGCTTGATAAATACTTTACTGGCTAAAGTACCCAAAAACTCCATCAAGCCGAAATCAGTCAAAAATGGCAGTGATAAAATGGCAAAGAAGAACAACGGAATTAAGACAGGAATCAAATCTTCAAAAATGACACCGCCCGTATTACGATTGATAATAAACTCAGGGCCGACTTGTAGAAAAATCATCCAAACAAATGCCATTCCTAAAAACCGGATGGCAAGCCAAAACCACTCAACATCAAAGAGTTTTTTAGCGAGCGAACCTTCATGCAGATTTGGCTTTAATACTTTGACTGCTAACGCACCGATAAAGGATATCGTCACGAGCGCCATCGTGATATAGGTCACCAAACCACCTAAGGCGGATTGTAGCGTATCGGTCAATACACCTAATAAAATCGTGACTTTACCATCCCACTCGAACGGTATGATAAAAAGTGCAATACCCAGTGCTGAAAATAATAAAAATTTCCACATTGCTGCACGCCACTGTCCTGCTTTTGGCGTTTCTGGATCAACCGTATTATTCCCTAAAATCGGCTGCTGCGACTTATCCATGTAACTCGTCATTTAATTTCTCCTTGATGGGCGATGATTGCCAGTTTTTCCATTTCTCTGTCTGACCAATACCTGGGTTTAGCGAATTGGTTGGATCCAGTTTTTTATAAAAATAATGTAGCTCAGTTTTAGCAGGATACACATGCCCCACATTGTGTTCGGCAGGATACTCAATATGACGCTTATCATAAAATGCCAGCAGGTCTTCCTTGAATTGCTTGGCATTGGTCTTAGGTTTCAATAAATAGTCTTGGTGCATGACATGACAGAAAAAATGCCCCAAATAAAAAGTTTTGCTGACTTGTTTTTGTAAATGTTCAGGTAGAGTCTCGTCCCAATCTACAGCATTTCTAGGTAAAGCAATATCGGTCGATAGCAGCTCGCCAAACTTATCTTGATTTAAATTATGATAACGAAACATGGCAGCGGTCGCGGCACTGCGAAATACCAATAACGTTTGCGATTCAAGCTCTGTGCATACATGCAGCGCACCTTGATATTGCTGCAGATGATTTTGCAAAAAATCCTGCGCAGCAGCGATATTGTTGCCATCGTTTTTATTAGAATCTTTATTAATGCCATTATCAAAGTCGTTACCAAAACCATCTGCGACTTTTATAATCAAATGGTATTTATATGAGAGCGCCTGCGTAGTCAAAGTGGCTGGTAATGACGGCGGCATAAACCTAGATGTTAGTTGCAGTATCCAATCTGGCAGCGTATTTGGGAGATGCCACTTATCCAGATAGTAGCCAATTTTTGCTTGCAGTCGATACAGCGACCCTATCTTGCTAGCAGGGAGCTTACGCATACTCAGACAAGTGTCTCGGCCATAATGTATCGTGATGTCGTTATAATCTTTGTGCATATACTCAGCCAACACGGGCAGGTTCAACTCGCTTTTTAACCATTGTTGCCTGAGTGTGGTGAAGGTATCAGCGTCGTTGGTCGAGATATAAAATGTTTGCTCGTGTTTAGGCTTGGCAAAGGTCGCTACTCTCACCGCAAATACAATGACCTTGCCAGCTGAACCAGACGCTTCATACAGGCCGTTAGGATCGTTATTAAATCGAGCAGGTGTCTCTGCCTCACAATCACGGACTTTATGTTGATAATGATGGTTGGTGCAGGCGTTACTGTTGCTCGTACTTTTTGAGACCTTATTAAACGTGCCAGCTTGCAGGTTCTCTAGCATTTCCTCTGGCTGTGTGCCCAAATCCAGTTCCAGATGGTTGATTAACTCAAACGCTCCTGAGGCATTGCGTCTGGCAAATAACGCCATCTCAGTATAAGCAGGTCCACGCTGCACCAACATCCCGCCTGAGCTGTTGCAGATGCCGCCTATCACCGATGCTCCCACGCAACTAGAGCCCAGCACTGAATGCGGCTCACGCCCTAATGGCGCAAGGGTGGACTCTAATTGCTGAAGGGTGGCAACTGGCAAAGCGATGAGTTCTGCTGCATCATTAAGTAAATGCACACCGCCCAATAACTGCATAGAGATTACGACTAGTGGCCTGTCATAATCTCCATTCGGTGTTGAGCCACCTGTTAGGCCTGTATTGGCCGCTTGAGCAATGATAATCACATCAAAAGTGGCACAGATATTAATGACGCGCCATAGTGCCACAAGAGAGTGCGGTATCACAACTGCGATGGTCGCGTCTGTGATAGCCTCAATCGCACCTTGCACATAAGATTGCTGTTGGCTAGGTTTTGTCAATACATTGGTCGTACCAACGACAGCAGCAAGCTCTGCCAACAAACGCGGTATTTGCTCATGTCTACTTTCTGACATTTCTCTAGCATTGGGCGTCATGGACGTGCTTCCTTGCGTAACCAGCGTTTGTCATTTTTGTGTCGTTTTTTAGAACTGTGACTATCGGTCTCGTGATTATCCGTGGCATTAGCGCCAGTATTACTATTAACTAAAATAAGTCACTGTCCCAGCCATTTCTTTTAGAAAATCGTCTGCTTCATCAATCTCATAAATGATTGGCTGTTTACCCTTTGTGTCTGTCTTTAATGCGTCTAGCAATTGCTGCTTATCGGTGATTCTGCGATAGCCAGCGCCAAACCCTGCCGCTAGTGGCTCAAAGTTTGGCGTTTTGATATTGACGCCAATTAGTGGTAGACCGCCCTCTTCCATGTAACGACGAATCTCACCGTAGCCTTGGTTGTTCCATAGCAAAACGATCAATGGTAGCTCAAGCTCGGCGGCGCAGATAAGCTCGGCAATCGTGAACTGAATACCACCATCACCCATTAGGCTGACGACAGGTAGATTTGAGCCAACCATAGCTCCGATAGCAGCAGGCAAACCATAACCTAATGTGCCAAAACCTGTCGATGAATTAAACCATTTACGCGTCGCTAAGGCTTCAAGACCAAGGTTACCGCTATAGACAGGCTGCGTTGAATCACCAACGAAAATAACGTCTTCTACCTCATCTCTGATCAGCTTTAGTAATGCATTCTGACCCGCAAAGTCTGTCGTTACGTCCTTCAATATGGCTTCTTTGGCCTCATTTACTCGTGACAGTGCTTGATGATCGAATGTCTGACCTTCTAAGCGACTACATAAACCACTAATCGCCATCTGTGCGTCAGACAGTACCGCAATATCTGCTCTAAATGGACGCTGCAACTGTTGAGCATCACAGTCGATACGTACCAGCGTGCCATTTATCTTAAACTCACCATTAAAGAACACATCATAGTCAGTCTCGCCAAGCTCAGTACCAATCGCTAACACCCAATCCGCCTCGGTAATCACGGCTCGGCCTGCTTCTAATGACTGATTGCTACCTAAACTTAATGGATGACCAGGTGGCAGCAAGCCTTTTGCATTAATCGTCAAAAACGTTGGCGCATCTATCAGCTCTGCCAATCGTTGTGCATCTTGATCGACATCAACACAGCCGCCTCCATAAAGTATTACAGGGTTTTTCGCGGTTTGTAATGACTGCACGATTAGGTCTAATTGCGTAGGATTCGGCAATGGTCTTGTGACCTGTGGTAGGCTCAAATTATTTGTACTAGCTTCGCTATTTGCTACAGCATTTAACTTAGGCGGCTTAGCAACGTGGCTGGCATCAGCAGTGATGACATCGATAGGCAGCTGAATATGTACAGGGCCAGGACGTGCACCGTTAAATAAGGCAAAAGCTTCTGCGATGACTTTCGGTAGCGATTCAGGTTGCCAAATGGTCTTACTCGTCAACGCTACTTTGCTAATCATGCCTTGCTGATCATGCAACTCATGCAAATGCCCTTCGCCACTACCCGTGTCTTTGACTTTATTGACACTAGAAATCACTAGCATCGGTATCGAATCAGCCAGTGCTTGCGCCATCGCTGTCATGATATTGGTCATGCCGGGTCCTGTGATAATAAAACAAACCCCAACCTTGCCGGAAGCGCGGTAGTAACCGTCCGCCATAAACCCAGCGCCCTGCTCATGACGCGGTGTCACATGACGAATGTTAGTACTAGGCAAGCCGCGATACAGCTCTACCGTATGTACGCCAGGGATGCCGAAAACGGTCTCTACCCCATAGTACTCTAGCCACTGTACCAGTAGCTCACCACAGGTTAGAGAAGTGGTTTCTGATAATGCAGAAGACGTTTGCGTCAATTGGGTCATGGGTTATTCATCCTAAAAATTTCGCTGAATATTCAAACAACTATCACTACCTCAAAACAACCTTTGTATTTTTTCTTTCATACCCATTATTAGTCACTAATTACTGGCTGCAAAGGTTGCTCATTATAGAGGTAATCATTGATGGTGATTAGTAAACCGCTTTAACTTTGTCGTCATAGCGTACGCCCGGCAGGATACATAGCATCTCGAACAATAAGTTCGCCGCCAATACCGAGGTGTTACCAAATGGATCATACGGTGGTGATACTTCGACCAAATCACCGCCCACCACATCTAGGCCGCGCATACCGCGAATGATTTCGATACCTTGAGTAGAGGTTAGACCGCCGATTTCAGCAGTACCCGTACCTGGGGCAAAGGCAGGATCGATACCGTCGATATCGAAGCTCAAATAAACAGGACCATCGCCTAGCTTTTCACGTACTTCAGCCATGAGTGGCGTCAATGATTTATACCAGCACTCCTCAGCAGGTACCACACGGAAACCCTGTTCAGTTGACCAGTCAAACTCTTCAGCGCTATAGCCTGTACCACGTAGACCAATCTGCACCACACGATTACCATCGATTAGGTTTTCTTCGACAGCGCGGCGGAACGGCGTACCATGCGCGATTTTTTCGCCAAACATATCATCATTGATATCAGCATGAGCATCGATATGTACCATACCGACAGGGCCATGTTTTTTGGCAAGGGCACGCAGGATAGGTAACGCGATAGTATGATCGCCGCCTAGTGTTAGAGGAATCGCGCCGTGTTTGACGATTTTATCGGTATAGAATTTTTCGATGATATCAACGCTTTTTAGCAGATTGAAGGTGTTGATAGGCACATCGCCGATGTCAGCGACTTGTAATGACTCAAAAGGCGCAGCACGAGTGGCCACATTGTAGGGACGAATCATTCTTGACTCATCACGAATCTGTCTAGGACCCAATCTTGCACCGCTACGGTTGGATGCACCAATATCTAAAGGTACGCCAACGAACGCCACATCTAACCCTTCAGCATCGGCTTGAGTTGGCAGACGCATCATAGAAGCGAAACCGCCAAATCTTGGCATATCATTGCCGCTTAATGGTTGATTGAATGTCATAAGTTACTTCCTTGTTCTATTTGGTTTAAGTACACAATTTGCTACATGCCATTGACAATACATAAATATAAGAGAAGGAACCATGGTAAAATTTAGAAGTAAACTTCTATTTTTTCGTAGTAAAGTGTGCTTATAGGTCACTATCAGAAGTTTATGAAAGGTAGTATCGATTAAAAAAGATGATATTGATTTGATAAATGAGGAGCCGCTTTTGATATTGGATGAACTGATAAAGATAGACATCAAAACACTACGCAGCTTTATGGCTATCGTAGAGTGCCAAGGCGTGACGGCCGCTCAGTCACGCTTGAATGTCACTACTTCTGTGATCAGTGGACATTTAACCCACTTAGAAGATCGCTTAGGCATGACGCTTTGCCATCGTGGTCGAGCAGGATTTAAACTCACAGAGGACGGTGCCGCTGTTTACGAGGCATGTTTGGGCTTTACCGAATCAGTCGCCAGCTTTCAACATCAGCTGCACTATATTAAGCAATTAGACTCAGTTCACGGCGGGCACATCAGGCTTTGCTTGATTGATCAGATGCCCAAGTTTTTTTATGATGCGCTTAGACAACGTCTAGCCAACAGCTACCGTAATAACCCGTTAATACACTTTTCTATCGACGTACAAAGCCCTGAGAGCATGTTAGAAAAGCTCTTAAGTAACGAGAGTGACATTGGCGTAGGTTATTTTGGCAGCTTTCCACCTTTACTGACTTTTAAGCCAGCATTTGTTGAAAAGCAAGTGGTCTGTTGTGGTCGCGAGCATAGATTGTTTTACAACTCAGAAGGATTAACTTTTGAGGATTTAGAACAGAACTATCCGTGGATAAAAAGAGGCTATGTGGTAGAGCATCATATCAATCATATTCGTCCCAAGACGTTAAGCGCGACTACTTATCATATGGAGGCGACAGCGCAGCTTATCCTTGCAGGCCACCATGTTGGCTATTTGCCGCGTGATTTAGCGAAGCGTTATGAGGGTATGGGACTGATGAAAATACTGCTGCCTGATGAGGCAAGCTATGATGTCGAGCACCATTGGGCATATCGGGAAAATCAGCCTAAACAAGCGGCTGATTTTTTGAATAAGATGATGAACTTGTTATAAGATACCACTAGGTTTATTACGCTACTACAGACGGTTGTTGGTACTTTAGACCAATGGTTCTTAGCTTCCCTTTGTCATCGACTTCTTTAATAACCAATGACCATTCATCACTCACTACGACAGTATCGCCCGACACTGGCGCGGTACCTAAATGTGTTTTCACGTACTCGGCCACCGTCTGCTCCCACATGTTTTTTGCGCTGTCTTCATCAGACGTTTTAAGTGTTTTTACCAATGTCTCAGACGCCATAATTCCTGTAAAAAACGGCAAGTCTCCAAGCTTAACACTCGGTGATAGCAACCAATCGCCATAGAAGTCATCGATAGCTTTGCGATCTAATGTCGTGTCATTAAAAATCTTGGCGATTTTGCTCGCGTGATTACCTCTCATGGCATACCAGACACTGTCGCCGAATTTTAGCTTTGTATTGTCATCGACTACTACGATTTGCTGATTACGGACTAGCGCAAAGACACTGATTTCATCTGGATTGATACCTTTGGAGATACCCATAGGATGACGCCCAATGGCAAATGCACCTAATTTTGCCTCAAACTCATACAGCGTAATACTGGCCTTATCCGATACCCAGACCTCGTGTTCTTCTTTTGGGTCTTTATTGGTTGGAATACGTACCTTAAACAGATTGGCCATCGTCGGGATGGTTGTACCTTGCAAAATCAACGACAGAACCACTACGCCAAAGGCAATATCAAACAGCATAAAAGCGTTATCTATACCAGCCATGACGGGTAAAATTGCCAAGGTAATAGGCACTGCGCCGCGCAAACCAACCCAAGAGATAAACCCAATCTCTCTGTCTTTAAATTTGAAAGGTTTGACGCTGGTATAGACGGCAATAGGACGCGCTACAAAGATCATAAAGAGCGCGATCGCAACCGAATAATGCCAGACATTGAGGACGTTTGATGGAGTGACCAATAGCCCTAATACTACGAAAAGCACCGCCTGCGACAGCCAAGCAAAGCTGTCCATCACTCGCATGACATGCTCTGTTGAACGTACCTTATGATTACCGATTAGCACACCAGTGAGGTATACCGCCAAAAATCCACTGCCGCCAATAAGATTGGTCGCGGCGAACACAGCCAAGCCAGCAGAGAGAATTAAAATGGCGTACATACCTTCTGCCAAATGTACCTTGGGCAATAATCGGGATAAGAAATAACCGAATAACAAGCCCATCCCTAGCCCAAAGCTCAGCTGCTGTAGCAATAAAACTAAAAAGCCGAATACTGTCTGACCAGCAGGATCAACATTTAGCGCAATCAAACCAGTGACTAATAAAATAGCCAAGGGATCGTTGGCACCAGACTCAAGTTCAAGCGTGGCTTGTACACGGTCGTTAAGCTTGACACCGCCATTACGTAATAGAGAAAATACGGCAGCGGCATCGGTAGAGCCGACAATCGCAGCCATCAGCAAACCAAATCGCCAATCGACCTCGAGCAGCCAAGTGACAAATACCCCTAGCACCATGACCGTGACTAACACGCCCCATGTAGCCAGCGTAATCGCAGGTTTTAGACCCACTCGAAACGATTTAAAGGACGTACGTAAACCACCATCTAGCAAGATACAAGCTAAGGCGGCCTGCCCAACAAAATTGGCTAGCGCATATTGAGAGAACTCAATACCCAAGATACCCTGCTCGCCTGCCAACATACCCACTATCAAAAACAGCAACAACAATGGTACGCCTAAGCGCGCTGATAATGTACTCGCCATGATACTGGCGAAAATTAGTACTGCACCTACGAGATACAGGATATTTAAGGTATCCATTGTTTTTGAGCCCTATTTTTTATTATTAAGAATAGTAATTGATTGCGATGGGTTTTTCGTTATCTTGCTGTTAGTAGATATTACACCAGTGAGCCTATCATAAGCGGCCGTTATTCAAAATATGAATGACAATTACTTATGATGATATTAGCATCACCATCAGAACTAGCAGCCAATACTAAATCAATAAAAACACCTCAAGAGAAAACACTCAAATATTAAAGTTAAGCTTATAAAATGCTATTGCTGCGATAAAAGAGTTTACCTCTTAATATTACTTAACCCTGAATGTATTGCCATGTCAGTACCAGAATCGCAGCCGCAACCGTCCAAGCGACTACACCTAGCATTAGTGCCTTGTATAAGCTCATATAACTGATGCTAAAAAACACCACAAAGGTATAAATCAAATGCGGTATGACGCCAAGCATACTGAATATCAACGCGACCTTTAAATCAGCGGGACTGCGCTCAGTACCAACGATAAAGTGACTGATTAACGTAAAGGTGGGAAATAGTGGCGCAAGTGCCGCCAAATAAAAAAATCGGGTTTGGGCGAACATTTGAATCGCCAGTACCATCAATGCGCCGATAAGCATTTTTAACCAAATCACGACGTGTCTATCTCCTGTTGACTATAAAGGCTGAACGTAGCCCAATCCGCCATGATACTAAAGTCTGCAAACTGACATAAGAGCAATCGCTGATTAATTAATCCGTATGATAAAAAATGCAAAAAACCCCATCTAGCTAAGTTGCTAAATGGGGCTATTTACTTCTATTAAGTAAGCTTCTACGAATTGCTTAATCCTTTTTTGGCTTTAGTGCCGCGCTGATGTCTGCTAGCAATGGCGGTATATCATGCTTGTCTGCGATCACCTCAATCATTATAAGCTTATCGGTAGTCGCAGCAGCTTTGTCGAAAGCAGATTTTAGCTCGCCTGCTGTCTCTACTTTGAGTAATACGCTATTTTCTTCTGTCGCGCCAAACGCTCGCGGCATGATTTGCCAATCGCATTTAGGAATATCATTATAGTATTGGTTTTCGCCATGAATCGCACGCTCTACCGTATAGCCATCATTGTTGATTAAGACAATCACAGGATTGATATGCTCTTGAATCATGACCGCTAGCTCTTGGATCGTTAGCAATGCTGAACCATCCCCAATCAATAACACACTACGCTTATCTGGCGATGCGATTGCCGCGCCCAAGCTGGCAGGCAACGTGTAGCCAATTGAGCCCCACATCGGCTGTCCATATGACGTCACCCCTTCTGGCAGGCGCACATCACTGATACCAAAATAGGCCGTCCCTTGTTCAGAAAACACCAAGTTATTGTGATCTAAGCGGTCAGCGATAATATGCCATAAATCATCTTGGCGGATAGCCTCACTATCTTTACCTTTTTGTTCGTGCGGCTTAACTTCTTCACAGAAAGGTTTTGGCACGATGTTAATGCCAGAGGTCATCACTTCATGCAGGGCTTGCAACGCATCTTTTAGCGCAATTGGTGCAAAGTTCTTACCCCTGATAGAAGCACGCTCATAATGCAAGTCTACGACCACATCTTCATTGATATCTTGGCTAAACCCTGCGGTAGTAGTGTCAGTATATTGCACCCCTACTTTGATGAGGCATTCGCAGTTTTCTACCGCATCTTTGACAATTGGACGCGAAGCAACACCAGCATAGGTACCTGCCCAACGATCACTATTTTCATCAAGCAACGTCTTGCCCCAAGATAACGTGGTATAAGGAATATCGGTATCAGCAATTAGTGCTTTGAGCTGTGACTGTAAGCCCAAACGATGCACCATCAAATCTGCCATTAGTGTCGTGGTTTTGTTTGGTAAAAACTCGGTTAGTGCTTGCTTGAAATCTGATAATGCCGCTTGGCTAGTAATATCTTCTTGGCTATCGATCAACTTAGTCGTTGGTGGATAAATAGGCTGGCGCGCAACGTCTGGTGATAGCAATAGGTAACCTGGACGATGCTTTTTGAGAATTAAGCGAATCACTCTATCGATTTCTGAAGCAGCATTTTCAGGAGTAAGCTGCGCTCGTGCTACCGTCACAGGCTCGACCATCTTAATAAAATGATTGAATACGCCATCACCAAGCGAATGATGAATACGGCGCTTTGAGTCTTGTAGCGCTGTGCTTGGCGCACCTACGATATGCAACACTGGCGCGTACTCAGCAAAAGAACCTGCAGTTGCGTTAATCGCTGACAGCTCGCCTACGCCAAAAGTCGTCACCATGGCGGCAAACCCACGCTCGCGTGCATAGCCATCGGCAGCATAGCCAGCATTTAGCTCATTTGTGTTGCCTACCCAGCGCAGCTTGTCAGAAGCAAGTACGTTATCCAAAAAAGTTAAATTGAAATCACCAGGGACACCAAATATCTCAGATGCACCCGCTTCTGCGACACGATCAAACAAATAATCAGCGATGGTATATTGTTGACTCATTTTTTATCCTTATGACTTATCTTTGTAAGTATTGATAATTGTGAATGTGATTGAGGTTAAATTATAAAGTGCGTCCCAGCTTATTTATGTACTACAAAGCTTTTGGAATACATATTATAATAAACCGTTATAACATATATCCATGGCCAGAAGACATGCCTATTTTAATAACTTCAATTTTTTTCGTCATAGGTATTGACACCTAAAAAAAACTGCGTATAATACGCCTTCATCAACTGACGATAGTTAATTGATAATTAGCGGGAATAGCTCAGTGGTAGAGCATAACCTTGCCAAGGTTGGGGTCGAGAGTTCGAATCTCTTTTCCCGCTCCAAATACTTAAAAAGCCTCACTTAACAGTGAGGCTTTTTTTTATGCGTAAGTAATTGTTTGTAATACGGTTTTATTAAATGCCCTACTATATGGTAGCCAGTTTGGTAGCCATTTTTACTACTAACACACTCTATCAGGATTGCGAGCGTCTACAGTTTGAATAACTATCTTAACGGGCATTACCTCGCTGTCCTTATCACTATCACCTTTATCAAGCCCTAGCAGCTTTGCTTTGCTCATCGTAGCAGCAACCATAGCAGACGCTTGGCCATTCTCCTTAGCGGTCAATCTGGCATCGTCTAATTCTGTCATCAGGTCATCAATACTCATTTTTTGCATGGCTTATCCTTTGAGTTAGCAACTGGTCATCGTTTGCCAATTCATTCATCAGGTCACTAATGGTCTGCACCGCATCGGCATTTACGTCTTTTAACTGTGGTCTGTCCATTCCTAGAAGCTTTGCTGTCGTAACTGTCGCTTGTATCATGGCGGTGGGCTTGCGTTCCTCTATCGCCATTTGCCTTGCCTGTTCTAACTGGTCAAGTAGGTCATCGAGCGTCAATCTGCTCATGGCTCAATACTCCTCATCTAATCGCTTACTGATTGCCAGTGCTACTTCAGGCGTTAATGGTTCTGGTGATACACCTGCGATATTAAAAACGACTGGCTGACCGTTATGCGGTGTTATGTCCCTCATGTTATCCATGCCTAGTAACTTGGCTTGGCTCATGGTGGCTGTGACTATGGCGCTTGGGTTGCGGTCATCAATCGCTATTTGCTTGGCTGTCTGTAAGTCTGCTATCAGGTCATTTAAATCAGGTATTCTCATTTGTTAGCCTCAACTGGTGCAACCTAGTTTATCGAGTGTTTGTTGCCATATTTTAGCAGTCAGTCTGTCATGCTCATTCACTAGCCTATCAAACGTCTTTGAGTGCATGCATTTTGGCTTTGAGCCGTTGCCGTATGCAATGCCTGATTGCCACCCTAAACGCTGTCTAATGGTATCAGCACGACTGAATACGCGGTCAATCGGTTGCTGTAACTGACTGCCATAGTTTGCACCAATGCAATGACGGCAAACATACAAGCCAGCGCAATATAAGGTCGATGTTCTTTGATAACACTTAGGGCATAGCCACCAGTAACGATGACCGCCATAGTTGCATGATGTTTTTGTTAGCTGAATAGAGTATTGATAGGGTTTGCTGCGATGGTTATAACTGACTTCGATACTTTGAGCATTACCTTGTCTTAGCTGCTCACGATAGCGTGAGATAGGTAACTTTAAGTAGTCGTTTAAACTGTGAGTAGTGGCAAGTGCTGGCATGTTATCTAAATCATTAAGCAATTTTGTTATATTATAACATTCATCTGCTTTTAACCTTAGCATTACTTAGCAGCTTGGGCGCTTCTAACAATACCCTAAAATAGCCGTTGCTATAACTCCTCATGCCACCAATGGGGAAAATGGGGAAAGTAGGAAAGTAAGTTCTTAAAGCTTTGACCTATATAGCCTATAACGTTTTCCCCTTTCGAAAGCAAAAAGGCAAGTAAGGAAAGTTAGCAGTCTTTAAACCGTTCACTTTCCCCACTTGCCTAATGGGTTAAAATATAGGAAAGCTGGCTAAGGTAGGAATAACAAGCGTTCTAACCGTTGCTTTCCCACTTTCCTAGTTTTCCCCCTACTTAGCCTCTAATAATTCAGGTCTTACCTGTATGGTTCTAGCCCTGCCATTGGTTATGATCTTAATATAACCCTCGCTTTCTAATACCTCAGCTATCAATTCAAAGTTATGCTTTTGCCGTAAGTGCTTAGGGGTAACCTTGCTTTGAGCTGTTGAATAAGCCAGCTCCTTAACCGATTGCCTATTACAGTAATTGACTAGCCAACTGATTAGCTTTTGAGCGTCATTGTCACCAGCTTGGGGCTTGTCAGTGTATCGCATACGCTCGCTTATAGAGTAGTCAGTCAGTAATGAGGCTCTATGTATATCATCAGCTGATATAAAGCGTTTACCATCAAAGTAAGCAAGTATTGAGGCGATACGGCTGGTATTCTCATGTAAGCGTCTAGCATAGCTTGCATACTTCTCTAACTTGCCACCTTTACATAACTGGCTTTCTTTTTCGGTTTGATAATTGGCTAATGCCTTTCTAGCTTGCCTATCTTTAAAGGGCATATTAAAGCGGATAATATTACCCTCGCTATCTTTATCTACACTATCGGCTATAGGGTCTAGCAGCGTTCGGCATCGTTGCCAGTAAGCCTGCAATCTTGGGTCTTGCTCTGGTTTAGCGTCTAGCCGTTCATCAGTGTTATAAACTATCTTACCGTTCATATTGTCAGGAAAGGCGAACAGAAAACGAGGTAGTAAGCCTTGACCATTCATAGCCTCATCATTTAACGCTGGTGCGATGACTGGCGGTTGCCCCTGCAAGTCTAAGATGAACCTAACCCCATTCATGCTGTTTTGCTCTATGGTGTCATATCGAGGTGATAGCAGCCTATCAAACGAGCCACTACTCCATATGTCACATATTTGGCTAATGTTACTTTTAGCGGTGTCACTGGTTAAGCTATGACCGCTTAAAAATAGGGCTGCCTCAGCCGTTGACCATGCTATATCAGTGGTATTACCGATCAGCATATTGTCTAAAAAACCTTGGATAGTGCCAGACTTAACCAAAAGTATCGTTTGCTTAGGCTTGGGGTTTTCAAGTAACCATAGCTCTAAATCTTTTTTAGGCATGCTGGCTTTTTGTGCAAGCCATTCATCTAGCAAGGTTCTGTATTCTTTGCGCTTGTCGTTTTGATAAGTGAATAGTTCTCTATGGGTAAAATCTACCGTTCTACTTTTACCGCCTCCGCTTTCTGCCTCAGTGAGTAAAAATAGTGAGGCTGGCATAAACTTATCACCTAACGCATAAGGGGCATTAATGTATTGCTGAATAATAGTACCTAAAGCCCCTAACATGCATTGACCTGCCATTGCTGGCGGTACTTGTGCATGATAGGTGATAGCCGTTAAAGCCTCTCTTAGTATTTGCCCCTCGTTTCCCCATGCCTCTACTGGGTAGGGAGTATCTTTACTAGCTTGGTCTGCAATATCGCCTAGCTGCCCCCATGCCTCAGCTAGTAAGTCTTTTATGATCGCGTCAGGCTCGCTCAAAACATCATTAAGCGTCTGGTGATTATCAAACGATAGCAGCAAGTCAAAAGTAGTAATAATAGCTTTGACGTTTACCCCTAGCAGTGGCTTTGTGATCTCATCTTTTTT
>Ga0208014_1000477_pt1 | contig 16214 bp, 14 predicted proteins | sample 25_taG_FD_184099 | JGI IMG/M metagenome (GOLD analysis project Ga0208014, IMG submission 184099) | Marine viral communities from Cariaco Basin, Caribbean Sea - 25_WHOI_OMZ (SPAdes) (version 2) | ecosystem: Environmental > Aquatic > Marine > Oceanic | place: Caribbean Sea: Cariaco Basin...
ATTAGGAGATCAGCATCCTATGACTCTTGAAGAAATTGGCGAAACTTTTGATCTTACTCGTGAGCGTGTAAGACAAATTAAAGAAAAAGCGATTAGAAGATTAAAACATACATCTCGCAGTAAGATTTTAAAAACCTATTTAGGTTAAACATATTTAAGATGACAACAGTTTAGTGGTGGGAGTGATGACCCAACCATGAAAATAACTGTTCGTTTTTTGATTGATGAATGACCCCGGAGTGATGACCCGGGGTCGCTTCATTTTATAATATAATTTCACTCCTATTTTAGCATCAATTATTAAACTTAAATTAAAATTTATTGATTCTAATTGAAACTTACTAAATTAGCTGACTGATTTATGGCGCGCATAGCTGCCATTCATTTTTTATAATGGCATTACTTTTGACTACTATTGAAATAGAGAATAAAAGATTTAAAGATATTTAAGATGACAACAGTTTAGTGGTGGGGAGTGATGACCCTAACCATGAAAATAACTGTTCGTTTTTTGATTGATGAATGACCCCGGAGTGATGACCCGGGGTCGCTTCATTTATAATAAATTGTAACAAAGATTTAATAAAATCCTTACAATTAATTCTTTAATTTTAGTCTTTAAACGATTTTTATTTAAACTATGGAAAGATGGGCAATCTGCTACGTAAGTACAGCTTCTCCTTATATTGAAGAAAAAGACATTGATAGTGTTCTCTCCTATACCGAAAATTGGAATATAGATCATAGCATCACTGGGATTTTACTATCTTCAGAAGGCAATTTTTTTCAGGTGATAGAAGGAGAAAGATCTATCATTAAAGAACTTTTCGATAATATTGCTAAAGATAGCAGACATCGAAATCTGATAAAAATTTTTAATAAAGAAATTAAAAACACTGAATTTAATAGTTATGAAGCTAGCTTTCTATCGAAAAGAACCAGCAATTTATCACAGGATATTAGCTATCTCGATTATATTAAATGTTTAGATAATGCTTCCCAGAATACTGTGAAAAACATTTTAAAAGCATTTGTAGATTAAATCCTGATGGCACCCAATTTTTGAGGAATTATTCCTCATCTTCTCCATACACAAGATTTATAAAATCTTTTTTAGGCAGATCTCCAAAATAAAATCTCGTATAGATATTGGCTAAAAGCGACTCTATTTCTAGTTTTTCATAGCGGGCACCAATTAGTTTATTTTCGATATCTGATACAGGTTCTTTCCCAAAGAAATCCCCAAAGATCTTAAATTCTTCAATGTAGCCTTTATTTACAAAAATACGTAAATCAATCTCTCCTACTGGGAAACGCCTGGTACGCTGAATATTAAATTTAGGCGATCGCCCGTAATTCCAATCCCAGGCTTCATACTTCTCAGTCTTTAATTGGCGTACTTCTTCCCACTCCTCTGCCGTTAAATGATAAGTCTCGAATTCCTCGCGTTCTTCGTACAACCCCTTTAAAATAATAGTTCGGAAGCTTTCGATATCTAATGACTCCTCTAAAAATTCACTAATATTAGCCACACGACTGCGAACCGATTTATGTCCTTTAGACTGAATCTTGCTCATTTTTACCTGCAACGCCCGAGTGACCTCATCCAAATCTGAATCTAGCAATAAAGTACCATGACTAAACATTCTTTTTACACTACTAAACTGAGCATTTCCAGATATTTTACGATCATTAACTACGATATCGTTCCTACCTTTTAACTCAGCCGGCACTCCTATTTTATTCAGAACTTTAATTACCGGCTCTGTAAACTTTCTAAAGTTATTTAAACTTTTAACATCATAATCTGTAATAAAACTAAAATTCAAATTTCCGAAATCATGGTATACCGCTCCACCTCCAGAAATTCTTCGTACTACTTTAATATTTTTTTCTTCAACATAAGAATGATTAATCTCTTCAAGCGTGTTTTGATTTCTACCGATAATAATCGAGGGTTCATTAATGTAAAACAACAGGTAATCCTGCCCTTCATCAAAGTTTCTTAGTATATACTCTTCTAGTGCCAGGTTTAAAAACGGGTCGTTATTTCCTTCATTTTCGATAAAAATCATGGTATTTTCCTTTAGGTTTTTTCAAAGATATTCAATTATAGGTCGATAGGGAAACCGTGAAAGCTTTTCCTCTAATTCTTTACGCTTCAAACATATTCTTAGTATTTTTGTTAGAGAAACATGCTGTTACAATGAAAGAAAAGATAATTGCCCCTTCCCTACTCGCCGCTGATTTTGCAAATCTGCAACGCGACATAGAAACCGTTAATAAAAGCCAGGCCCAATGGTTTCACGTTGATATTATGGATGGTGTTTTTGTACCCAATATTTCCTTTGGAATGCCGGTGCTACAGGCAATTAACAAACATGCCAAAAAGCCACTGGATGTGCATCTTATGATTGTAGATCCAGATCGATATATAAAAGAATTCGCTGATCTTGGCGCCAACCATCTTACTGTACATTATGAAGCCTGCACCCACTTACATAGAACATTACAAGCCATAAAAGCAGAAGGTATGAAAGCCGGTGTAGCGATAAATCCTCACACTAATGTAGATTTATTGAAAGATGTGATCAAGGATATCGACATAGTACTTGTAATGAGTGTTAACCCAGGGTTTGGTGGTCAAACCTTTATTGAGCATACCTACCATAAAGTACAACGTTTAAAAGAAATGATTTTAAACCAGAATGCAGAAACCTTAATCGAAATCGATGGTGGGGTAACCAATAAAAATGCTTTAGAGCTAATAAACGCTGGCGCAGATATTCTGGTGGCCGGCAGTTATGTGTTTAAAGCCGAAAATCAATTAGAAACTATTAAAGAGTTAAAGCATCTTGCAAATTCATAACGATACTTACGACATTGTAATTATAGGCGGCGGTCCAATTGGGATTGCATGTGGTCTGGAAGCTGAAAAACACGGCCTCACCTATCTGATCCTGGAGAAAGGATGTTTGGTGAACAGCCTTTACCACTATCCTACTAATATGACTTTCTTTTCAACGTCAGAAAAATTAGAGTTAGATGGCATCCCTTTTATAAGCAACAACCCTAAACCAAGAAAAGCTGAAGCTTTAGAATATTATCGCAGGATCGCAACGTCTAACCAGGTGAACATTCATTTGTTCGAAAAGGTTACGGAAGTAAAATCAAATTCTGCTATAAAAGAAGTTATCACTACAAAAGGTTTTTATAAAGCAAAAAATGTGGTGATAGCCACCGGATTTTATGACATTCCAAATTATATTGGTGTGCAGGGGGAAGAACTCCCTAAAGTAGCGCATTATTACGACGATCCTCATTATTACGCTACTCAAAAAACCATTGTTGTTGGGGCGAGTAATTCGGCAGTAGATGCTGCTTTAGAAATTTATAGAAAGGGCGGTGAAGTGACAATGATTGTACGGGCCGAGGATATTGGGCCTCGTGTAAAATATTGGGTGCGACCAGATATTGTTAACAGAATAGAAGAAGGCAGCATTAAAGCCTATTTTAATTCTTCTATTAAAGAGATTAAAGAAAAAGAAGTAATTGTACAAACACCCGATGGCGAGACCACTCTAGAAAATGATTTTGTGCTATTATTAACGGGATATCGCCCTAACTTCGAGTTTCTGGATAATATCGGAATCTCTTTAAAAGACGAAGATAAAAAAATCCCGATGTATGATGAAAATACCATGGAAACCAATATTCCCGGAATTTACCTTGCCGGAGTAATATGCGGAGGGATGGAAACGCATAAATGGTTTATAGAAAATTCCAGAATTCACGCCAAACTTATAGTCGCCAATATCATTGGATAATTATAACAGGGAATCCCAAATTAGGCAATTTAATTATTGATTTTTGCTGAATTTGGGATATTTTATTTTACATTAAAATGAACTATCTTTAGGTATTCATTTTTTCCCTATGCTACCCCAATATCATATTCTAAACGGCGATGCCCTAAAGTATCAATTTCCTAAAGCCCTTAAAGGTAAATTAATTATAGCAAGGGAATGTTTCATAGAAGGGACTACAAAAGGAGATGATTTTGATAGCTTTTTTGCAAACAGGGCAAATTTTATTTGTAAAAACTATGGTGAAACTAAAGAAAATTATCTCAAAAACGTAAAATCTGAGTTTCAAAAAATTTTGGATATTAACCAAAACTGCGAGATCAATCTTTGGTTTGAACATGACCTTTTCTGCCAGGTTAATTTATGGTTTGTTACTTCTTTAATCATTGAAAATCCATCTTTAAAAACTATTTTCCTGATAATGCCAAAAGAGCATAGCCTATATGGATTTAGCAGATTAAGTGAAACAGAATTAACCTTAGCTTATAAGCATCGAAAATTGGTATATAATATTCTGGATTTTGCAAAGCTTTGGCGGTACTATCAAAATAACGATCTAGGAAGACTAAAGCAAATGGCTATAAATCTACAAGAAGAATTCCCATTCATTCTTCCCGCCGTTGAAGCCCATATCGCCCGAATTCCGCAGGAGAATTATCCAGGACGTCCGGTAGCTTCTATCTTAAGTATTATGAATGAGCTACAAACAGATGATTTCACCCTTATTTTTAGGGAATTTTGTAAACGCGAAAGTATTTATGGCTTTGGCGATTTACAGGTTAAAAAACTTGTTGAGCAGGCAAGCGCTTATAAGTAAACAATAAAAAATAAGGAGACTTCTTCTAGACTTGTTCGCAACAAACCTAAGAGACAACCTCCCGTATTACAACATTTGAAATATTCTTTAAATCAATACTAATTCTGATGAACTAATTATTTCATTTCTATTAAGTAATTTTCCATAGAACTCTAAATCGTTTGTTTCACTTTTAAATGATTCGTCCAGCCATTCCACAGCTTTATTTACAGGAAAACTAAAGACTTTAATATTAGGATACCCCTCTGGTGATGATCCTTTATTAATGCCTATTTCTATAGTTTTATCGTTCTTATTATAAAAAACGAACTTTGCTAAAAAGTTATGGCGTAACAAATCAATAAAATCCTGCGGTATTTTATCACAATCCCTGCACTCCTCAATATACTGATTTACCAATACCCGCAATGATGTTTTTATCTCCTCCGTTCTTAAATAAGATGCCATAATTTTATTTTTTTTGTTGTTAATACTCAGCGAAAATATGTTCAATCCATAGACTTAAAAAAGCATTTATGTAAGGTTTAACTCGAAGATATAAAATCTTCACAATATCGTTTTCGGAGGTATCTCAATTTTACCCTGTCTAAAATCAGAATAAAATAATTGCGTATTTTTTATAAACTTCTGAAATACAAATTCCTGATATTTTCAAGATTAAATTATCATTTCGATAAAAATGGCTATATTCTCAAAAATTTTAATTTTTATTTTAACAGAATGAATAAAATAGTACTCTGGTCACTTTGCGCCGCGTTTGCAGGATTTCTATTTGGTTTTGATACCGTAGTAATTTCGGGAGCTGAAAAGCAATTGCAACAAATCTGGCAAAGCTCTGATGCGTTTCATGGTACCTATGTAATTGGTATGGCATTGTGGGGCACGGTAGCTGGAGCGGTTTTTGGAGGTATTCCTACCAATGCCCTGGGAAGAAAAAAGAGTTTATTTTTTATTGGGATATTATATGTAATTTCTGCATTAGGATCTGCTTTGGTAGATGACCCTATTACTTTCGGGATTTTCAGATTTATTGGCGGATTGGGAGTTGGAGCTTCCACCATCGCGGCACCAGCTTATATTTCTGAAATCGCTCCTGAAAAAGACCGGGGTCGCCTGGTTGCTTTCTATCAGTTCAATATTGTATTAGGAATGCTTGCGGCTTATGCGTCGAATTACCTTTTACGAGATAGCGGTAGCGAACCCTGGCGTTGGATGGTAGGTATGGAAGCTTTGCCAGCATTAATTTATACTTTTTTAGTACTGGTTATCCCGCAAAGCCCCCGTTGGTTAATCGCACAGGGTAAAATTGAAAAAGCTCGAAGTATTTTATCGAAAATTGATACTTCTAAAAACTTAGACGATAAGATTGCTGAAATTAAGCGGCAAGCCGATCATGGAAAATCCAGTCATGAAACCATTTTTATGAAAAAGTATCGTAAACCTTTGATATTAGCTTTTCTTATTGCCTTTTTCAACCAGTTCTCGGGAATTAACGCTCTTCTCTATTACGCCCCAAGGATTTTTGAAGAAGCTGGTTTAGAAGAAAGTGCTTCCCTGCTTAGCAGTATTGGTGTTGGTGTAACCAATATTATTTTCACCTTCCTGGCCTTATTTTTAATCGATCGCTTAGGGCGACGTACTTTAATGTTTATAGGTTCTATAGGCTACATTATTTCTTTATCCATGGTATCTGCCGCTTTCTTTTTAGATTGGGGCGGCATGAGTGTGCCTATCTTTATCTTTATTTTTATCGCCGCTCACGCTATTGGACAGGGCTCGGTTATTTGGGTTTTTATTTCTGAAATTTTCCCTAATCACCTACGTGCGGGTGGACAGGCTTTTGGATCGTCTACTCATTGGGTACTGGCCGCCATCATCCCTTCACTGGTTCCCGTTTTATTTGGTAGTATTGGTCCGGGATGGGTTTTTGCCTGCTTTGCATTTATGATGGTTTTGCAATTGTTGTATGTGAAATTTATGATGCCAGAAACCAAAGGCAAATCTCTGGAAGACTTAGGCCTGGGATTATCTACAGCAGAAGAATAATTTATTCTTCATTATAAATTCCTTTGGTTGTCATTACAATTGGCTTGATAGTTCCATCATCATTGTATTCCATTTTTTCAATACAGACAGATCTGCTATAACTAGAACCATCGGTCTGAATGCCTCCATTATGATAAATAAAATACCAATCATTATTAAATGCTACGATTGACTGATGGTTGGTATTGCTATTCCCTGCAATTTCATTTAAAATCCCTTTATATTCATAAGGCCCCTCGATATCATCTGCCATAGCATAAGCTATTTTTTCTGGAAACCCAGTAGCATACGTCAGGTAATATTTGCCATTAGCCTTATGCACCCAGGGCGCCTCGGTAAATTCCAAACCATCAAAATCAATTTTCTTAATATCTCCTTCGATTTCGATCATATTGTCTTTAAGCCTGGCGTAATAACAAACTCCATTTCCCCAAAAAATCCAAGGCTGATCATCTTCATCGATAAAAATTGCAGGATCTATACACGTCCAGGAATGTGTAGAGGCGAAGCAATCTTCATTAGTTAATAATGGCTCTCCCAACGCATCTTTATATGGGCCTTCTGGTTTATCGGCTACGGCAACACCAATTCCATTCCAATTGGTACTAATATACCAGTAATACTTTCCATTTCTTTTAGCAACGTGACCGGCATAGGCATCTCCACTGGTTGCCCATTCAAAATCGGTAATTTTTAATGGTACTGGATGTTCTTCCCAGGTTTTCATATCCTTAGTAGAAAACACGAGCCAATCTTTCATTTTATAACCTTGCTGTCCTCCTTCGTAATCATGCCCGGTAAACAACCATAACATATCACCTTCTACCAAAGCAGCCGGATCTGCTGTATACTTGTGGGTAAAAAGCGGATTTTGTGTAGGTTCAAAAATAAATGCAGAATCTGATTTTTGTTGTGCATGTAAGTTACCTCCATAGAGTATACATACAAATACGATAAAAAAAGTGTTTACTATTTTCATTCTTCTTCATTTAAAAGTTCTTTGGGTACACCACCCCATTTTTTTTGGAGTCTTTGTACTTCTTCTTTGGTAATCCCGATCACACTACCGTGACGTGGAAAAAAATCTTTTGTAAAGTTTTCTGTTTTTTCTGAAAAATTAAAAAGATCCTTGCTTCTCTGAAACTCGTAACGGCCACTGGAATATAGATCATACATCAGGATATACTGCTCACTATCATTTAGTTTAAAAACCGAAGAGCCCTCTACAACTATATCTGAATTGGCATAGGAATCCAGATATTTAAAGTCTTCTTTCCAAGGTCCTTCTAAAGAGGTACTAACCGCCTGTTGTATACCATTTTTTATTTCTTCTCCCTTTTCGTTTTTAGTATTTCCTTTATAAAAAAGATGATAAATACCATCTTTATAAATAATATCTCCGTCGATTGCACCATATTTTGCCCGGAACATTAATCTAGGCTCACTTTCAAAACCGGTAAAATCTTTATTTGCATATGCACTATAGAAATCTAGATTATCCTGTCCTGAAAACCTTATGGTAAAATACAATAGATATTTATCGTTATCCTTATCATAAAATGTTTGCGGTGCCCACACCCATTGTACATTTTTAAAGGTATCAGGATATTCTTTTTGAAAATCTATGGCATTAGCTTCCCAGTCTGTTAAGTTTTTGGAGTGCATTAAAACGATTCCAGGATTACTTCCCCAGCCATCTTTTATGGTAAACATATCTGTTGCTACTATAAAAAACTGACCATCATTTCTTAGAATATGAGGATCCCGAATCCCTCCAGAATTAGAAATAGTGTCTGAGCCTATAATGGGTTGGTTACTGTTTAAAGCTTTCCAGTTTTGGGCATCTGCGCTCACCGCAAACCTTAATTGTTCCTGCAGTTCTCCCTTTCCTGTTCCTTCAAAGTAGGCAAAAAGATAAGCATCCATTTTATCCTGAGCAATTGATAATTGCGAAAGGAATAACAGGACTAAAAAACCAAAGTTTAGCTTCATGAATGTGTGTGTTTTAAAATTCAAAATCCCAATGACTGGCTAAATTTTCAGCTTCTTTTTGAGTAAGATGAATTACAGCGCCATGTTTAGGAGAAGAAAAATTAGTGGCTTTCATTTTACCTTCATTAAAATGTCCCAGGTTTTTGAAATCATTAAAATCGGTAGTCTCCAAAAAACCAAAATTATGTGGTTGAATTCCGTATATATCATACATCAAGATCCATTTATCTTCACCAATAATTTTCCAAAGGTTTGGAGCTTCACTAGCCTCTGGCTCTTCATCGATCCATTTTTCCTGGTAGTTGTACCCCTTATTAATTTTAGAGGAAATCGCCTGCTTTATTCCCGGCGTACCATCATGTGGTGTATAAAACATATGAAATTGATCACCAATTTGGCTAATATCGGCATCGATATAAGAAACCTCTTTTGGATACTCAAAGATCAATTTTGGTGGACTCATCAAACTATCAAAATCATCGTTAATGTATGAATAGTACATCTGATTACGCTCATTCCCCATTCGCATGGTATAGTACAGCATCAATTTTCCTTCTTTTTGATCGTATATAGTCTCTGGCGCCCAGGCAGCACCAACCTCCTTTAAATCAGGAAAAAACAGATCTAAACGAACCTTCGCATTACTCCAATTTATTAAGTCACTGGATTTCATTAGTACAAATCCGCGATTGTTTCCCCATCCATATTTCTCACCATCACGCTGCCATTCGGTTTCTCGAATGCCATCACGTTTGGCAAAAATATGAAGATCGGTCATTGCCAGATAAAAATTGCCTTCTTGACCACGGTAAATATGAGGATCTCTTATCCCTTTTTGTTCAGCAATAGTATCTCCAGCAATTACCGCTTTTCCTTTATTGATATCTGTAAAACTTCTACCGTCTTTACTTAAAGCAAAATGCAGGCTATGATCATCATCTTTAAAATAAACCATAAGGTAAGCAGCCATTCTATAATTAAGTTCTTCATTGACTACTACCGCTTCTTCCCTGTTCCTCTCTACAGAATTTTCCCCGGAAGTTGATTGTTTACAAGAAACCATTCCGGAAAAGAGCATTGGCAAAGCAACAAAAACTGGCAAAAATCGCATCATTTATTGTAAAGGTGCTATTCCTTCTAAAGTTGGTTTAACTTCAATTACAGAACCATCTTCATTAAAAGTTAAGCTATCGATAGAAACTTCTCTATGAAATCCGGCGGCTCCTCCCATAGCTTCACCTTTAGGGCGTGTAAATCGATGATATACCAAATACCACTCGTCTTTTACTGGCACCTGAATAACCGAATTATGACCTGTAGCTAAAATTTCTTTTTCTACATCTTTTTGAATCACAATATTATTTTCAGGAATACTGAGCGGCCCAAGCGGACTATCGGCAGTTGCGTAACGTACTTTATAATTTGGACTTCTTGTATCATCTTCAGCCCACATAAAATAATATTTACCGTTTCTAAAAAAGATTTCAGCACCCTCTCTAAACGTATTATCTGGCGTTAAAACTATAGGCTCTTTACTTTTAATTGTTGTCATATCATCATTAAGCTCTACGACGGCTAAAAACCCATTTCCCCAATACAGGTAATTTTTACCTGTTTGCGGATCTTCAAAAATATCCGGATCTATATTTTGTCCTCCATTTATTCCTCTTGGCTTCTGGGAAATTAATGGCGCTCCTGAATCTTTAAATGGTCCTTTAGGGCTATCTGAGACTGCTACCCCTACTTGCTGTCCCGCTGTAAAATAATAAAAGTACTTATACTCCCCATCGATTTTCTTCTCGATCATTGTTGGTGCCCACGCATTTCTACTGGTCCATTCAACATCTTTCTCTAAATCCAAAATTACTCCTTCATCTGTCCAGTTTACTAAATCTTCAGAAGAAAAGGTTTTAAAATAAGTTCCAGACCAACCGTCGAAGCCATCGCTGGTTGGATATAAATAGTATTTTTTATCTTTTTCAGAATAAATAATTTCAGGATCAGCATAATAGCCTTCAACAACAGGGTTATTGGCTACAGCTATCGTTACCTTAAAACTTGTAGTCTTATCGCCATTGGAAACTTCATAAACAACGGCGCCATTAGAAAAATCCTGTGCTCCTTCAGGAGAAACTGCAACGCCGGGAAGTACTTTAAAATCAGGATTAAAACTGCTTAAATCTGTCCCATAGTTTACAGGAAGATAAATCGTATTTTCATCGCTTTTAATGACAATATTATTGGTTTTTACAGCAGGATTTGAAGTACCTGTTATCCCCACCAGGTCATTCGAAGGAAAAGCTTTTAATAAACGCTGTAATTCTTCAGTTGTAATGGGCATAACGGTACCATGTCTTGGATGAAAATTCATAGAAATATCTTCATCAATCACTTTGAAATTTTTAAGGTCTTTACTTTTTGTAAATTGATAAGTACCACTGGTGTACATATCATACATTAGAATATAATCTTCACTGTTGTTTAGCTTAAACACACCAGATCCTTCTACAGCTTTATCGGTTTGATCTACATTCCCCGGTTCAGCCTTATACCCTGAAGTTAAGGAATCTGAAATAGCGACCTTTATCCCTTTATCTTTATCTCCTTCGGTTTTATAGAACAAATAAAACTTGTTGTCTTTTTTAATAATATCGCCATCTATAGAAGCCTTTTCATTAGGGTTAAAAAACAACTGTTTCGGCGCACTTTCCAGTCCTGTAAAATCTTTGTTTACATAAGCGTAATATATTTTATCATAACTTCCCGGCTCTAGCATCGAGAAATAAACCATGTATTTTTTAGTTGCGGGATCGTAAATGGTTTGTGGCGCCCAAACACGCATTACCTCTGAAAATTCTGGATAGGTTTGTGGAATATCAATTATAGAACTGGACCAGCTTATCAAATCATCAGATTTCAATAACGTCATCGCTGTGTTTGTCCAACCTTTTTGAGATAAAAGATCTGTTACGACCATATAAAAACCACTACCATCTTCTTTTCTTAAAATATGAGGATCACGAACACCACCACTCCGGCTTATTGAATCTGAAGCAATAATAGGTTTATTATTATTTAATGCGTAGAAGTTATAGCCATCATCACTTACGGCATAACGAATCGCCTCTTCTCCATCGCCATTCCCAGTAAAATAGGTAAATAAATACGCTGTATATTCTTTTTCTTTCTCTCCGCCTGCACATGAAAAAAGTATAACAGAACATAACAATAAGACAAAAAACCTTGAATTAAATAAGAATTTGATATTCATCGTGGTGGATTTTCAGATTTTAACAATTAAGTGTTAAATATACACTTTTTATTGAAATTAGAATAGTTATTCCTTGAACTTTATATTTATAACGACCAGCTCTCTTTCCAACGAATTACTGGCTTGTTGTTTTCCCACTCAATCGGTAACCAGATATAACGGCCATCAATATGATTTTTTGGTCTCCAACGATCGCCCATAAAAATAAAGGTATCCTCCTTTCCCGCTACCGGTAATATAAAAGTACTCTGGGAAAAGAAAGTTTTATCGCCATCCTCTCCTTTTGCCGGATTTCCTAATTTCTCCCACGGGCCCATGATAGATTTAGCGCGAAAAGATCTTGCTGCATTGGGATCCCAACCGGTTAAGCCTGAGGTGATCATATAATAATACCCGTCTTTTTCAAAAACTGCAGGCGCTTCATTTTGCCCCCCTGGTTGCATACGTACCCATTCCCCTGTAAAATCAAGATAATCATCTGTTAATTTTGAAATATGCAGCGTTTGATTTTCCTCTGAAGAGGTGATATGATATGCGGTACCATCTTTATCAATATAAATGGTCATGTCACGAGACATTTGTCCTTTTTCAAAATCACGGCGAACAAACATCCCCTCATCTAAAGCTTTTTTCCATTTTGGTGTCCACCATTCTTTTGGGTCGCCATCTTTTGGTGTTTCTTTCCATACTTCCTTAAAATTTTTTGGCCATTCACCAACATTTGGACGATACGATTTCAAATATGTAAATGGTCCGGTGGGAGAATCACTGGTAGCTACCCCGGTTCGGGCTGCGGCGTAGCCTTGTCCTTTTAATTCCAGATGAAACCACATTACATATTGCCCCGTTTTTTCATTGAAAACAACTTTTGGACGTTCCATCACACTACCTGAAGTAATTTCAGAATCCGGATCTTTAGCCACTGAAAGAGCAACTCCTTCATTTTTCCAGTTATATAAATCATCTGATGAGTATACAGTAATCCCTACTCTGGCCAAACTGGATTTTACTTTGTGCTCTCCATACCAGTAATAAGTACCGTCTTTAAACATGATGCCACCTCCGTGTGCATTAATGTGATTACCATCAGTATCTTTCCAGATTTCACCAGGATAAAATGCCGTATAGTTAGGAGCCTTAGATTGTGCTTTTCCGTTGATACTGAACAAAAACGCAGTTATAATAAGGAAGTATTTCAAATTCATAGTTTTTATTTTTTCGAAGATTAATGAGCGTGATCTATAGGAATGTTTTCCCCTCCCCATATTTTCTTTTGGGTCCATGGTTGTGAGGGTGATGTCCAGAATTCATCTTCAGGAGAAAGCCCTAATACAAGAAAAGCTTCTGTACATAAATAAAGACTTCCAGTTGAGATATAGCCTTCTCCAATATTATTTTGATGCCCTACAAGTCCCACCTGAAGCCAACCTTCTTTATCGAAGGTTCCTTTTGCTTTAATTTGTCTTTTTATCATGGTATATAAAGCTGATCTAACCTGAGAAGGTGCTATCTCTTTACTTAAATTTTTCCATAAAGCAACCTGAGAAAGTGATTGAAAAGCACCAAAACGATAGGCTAAAGATCTACCAATTGGCGGATATGTTCCGGTAGGGGAAATTAATCGCTCCTGTATGCTGGCATACCTTTGCGCTCTTTGCTGCACTTTTTTAAAATCTTCTTTTCGACCAACTCCGGCTTCATCCATCACTTTTAGAATGTCCAATAGCATTGGCTGAATCACAAAACTATTATAGTAATCCCAGTGAAAATCTGGGCCATCACCATACATCCCATCGCCCAGATACCATTCCATATGTTTATTTATGGGGTAAGTAAGTCGAACCATATCTGCTTTACCATCAAATTTTAATAAAGCGGCTTCGATCATTCCTGTAAAAAGTAACCAATTACTGTAGTAAGGTTCGATATCTCTAGACGATTTTAGCGCTTTTATAACATTCTTTTTTGTGGTTTCTGAAAGTGGCTCCCACAACTGTTTTGGCGCTCTAAGTAAACCCTGAGCAAAAAAAGCAGCATCTACCAAAGGCTGGCGATCTTTATTGAAATTCATAAAATCTGCCGATTCGGGATCGGTGGCTTTATCAATAGCCAGTTGCGCTAATTCGATATATTTTTTTCTAAATTTTCCTTCTTTAGTATCATCTGGTCCAAGCTCCAACCAGGGAGCAATCCCCGATAAGGTTCTTCCAAAAGCCTCTAGATAAGTTACATGAGTACGATCGTCCCAGGCACCAGGTGAACGTTCTATAGGCATACTTTCTTTTAATTTTCCTTTAGCCAGATTACTTAAAACAGGATCTGCTAATTTTACTAAGGAATTCACATAGAATTCTCGTACTTCTTTAGGAGAAGGCTCTTCAACTTCCTGAGCACATAGGTTCAGGCTGAGAAAAAGTAAACTAATTAAAAAACTAAGATTGGATATTTTCAACATAAATTATTTTTTCTGGTAGACTCTTACATAATCAACCTCATATTTCCTTGGAAAAGTAGTAGCCGAAGGATCACCGCCATTACCTCCTATAGCAAGATTCAGTAAAATATAATGCGGTTGATGAAAGGGATTAAACCCGTCTGGATTCTTAGTTTCAGAAAGCGATATCGTGTTTAGCAATTCGTCATCCAGATAGATTTTAATAAAATCTTTAGTCCACTCCATTTTCCACACATGAAACTTCTCCGTCCATTTTGGATCTTTTTTCAGAAATTTTGAAAAAGGAATTTTCTCACTATCCCAAGACACATAAGAGGTTGCTCCTTTCCATGCGGCATTGGCCAAAATTGCAGGTTTCTGGTCGACCAAATAATATTCCATAACATCAATCTCTCCATTAGAAGGCCATCCCTTTTCTATACCAAGAGTCCAGATCGCCGGCCACATTCCCATTGACGTATCGATCTTGGCTTTTACTTCTAAAATACCAAATTGAAAATCGAATTTCCCCCTAGTATTTATGCTTGCTGAAGTGTATTCTGCAAATTCCCTGCTTTCTTTCCAATTGGTACTTTCAGGGTAAAAGCGATCATTTTTTACTGATTCTTTTTTTCCTAAAATGCTCAGGTTTCCGTTTTGAATAATAGCATTTTCGGATTGATACCATTGTAATTCTTCATTCCGCACAAAACCATTTTCATAGCTCCAAAATTCAGGATTTGGTTTATTTCCCTCTTCAAACTCATCAGCCCAAAGCAATTTATATCCATTGGGAATAGCACTATGATGCTGAGCAGCACAAATTCTAGAAAATAGTATTAAAATCAGTAAAATCGATACTTTTTGTAGCATATTCTATTATTCTGAATCAAAAATGACAATACGAAAGGAATCGCAAAGACTGTTTATTTTAGCTTCAACCAATTATTCATTATCAAGTAAACTACCTCAGGCAAATCCATGAGTCAGTTATTAAATTTATTTCTCCCCTCGGGATCTTTCCATTGATGTATTTGATCTCGATTATTAAATAAACTATCCCCAAAGGAAATTAATCCATGTTAGGGGATAGTTCCCAACTCACACTGTAATATCATTAGAATCTATTTTAGAGTCTAACTCTTAAATTTAAGATTCCATAAAGTTTCTTATTGCTATACCAATTTTAACTACTAGTCTATTAAAGAAATAGTATAGGAATATTGATAACTATTATCTTCCAATCGGTACTGTTGATGCGGATACCGTCCCCAGGAATCATCACCACCAAGGCCACGCTGTTTCAGGTCGATATGTAAAAACACCTTGTCCTGAACCGTAATATCGGTAGGGTGACGTTGGGCTTTCCATTCCCCCGGATCCAGATCCTCTGTCGATACATTCAATGCGCTAAAGCCCAGGGGTTGTTCCCCGGTAATCTGTAACCCGGCTCCCTTTTTATTTTCAAGCCGAATCCATCTCGCATCAGTTTTATATCCTGCTTCCTGCGGACGAATATACTCCCAGGTAAACTGGTTTTCTACCTGATCTTTATAAACTCCCATAAAAGCAGCGGTATTTCGATCGGAGTAATTCTCCCATGGACCGCGGCCGTAATATTCCAGGTTGTCGTAATCTCCCGGCAGTACCATTCGCATTCCAAAACGGGGAAGTTCAGGTAAGTCTTTATCACTGTCTAAAGTAGCCGTAACTTTAATGTCGCCATTATTTTCGATAAAATATGCTACGGTATATGGCACGGCTACGCCACCAAGCTGATAGGTCACC
>Ga0208014_1000480_pt1 | contig 16154 bp, 17 predicted proteins | sample 25_taG_FD_184099 | JGI IMG/M metagenome (GOLD analysis project Ga0208014, IMG submission 184099) | Marine viral communities from Cariaco Basin, Caribbean Sea - 25_WHOI_OMZ (SPAdes) (version 2) | ecosystem: Environmental > Aquatic > Marine > Oceanic | place: Caribbean Sea: Cariaco Basin...
TCACCATCAATTTCTTTAATAATAACCTGAGGCTGACCGATTTGAAGTTCGTAACCTTCTCTTCTCATCGTCTCAATAAGAACAGAAAGGTGCATTACTCCACGCCCATAAACCAAAAATTTATCGGCACTATCAGTTTCCTGAACCCTAAGGGCAAGGTTTTTCTCTAATTCTTTTGTAAGTCTTTCTTTAATATGCCTTGAAGTCACAAACTTTCCATCTTTTCCGAAGAAAGGAGAATCGTTAATTGTAAAAAGCATACTCATTGTAGGCTCATCGATTGCGATGGTTTTTAGACCTTCAGGATTTTCAATATCGGCAACAGTATCACCAATTTCAAAACCTTCCAGTCCAACCAAGGCACAAATATCACCAGGTTGAACTTCTTCTACTTTTTTACGGCCCAGACCTTCAAAAGTAAAAAGTTCTTTAATTTTTGTTTTCTTAATGCTACCGTCTCTCTTAACAAGTGAAACCTGCATTCCTTCTTTTAAATGCCCTCTTTGCACTCTTCCAATTGCAATTCTTCCTGTAAAAGAAGAGAAATCTAAAGAAGTAATAAGCATTTGCGGAGAACCTTCCTGAACTTTAGGCGAAGGAATATGTTCCAATACCATATCAAGCAGCGGCTCTATATTATCTGTTTTCTCATTAGGATCGTCGCTCATCCAATTGTTTAGGGCAGAACCATAAACCGTTGGAAAATCAAGCTGCCATTCTTCAGCACCCAACTCAAACATAAGGTCAAAAACCTTCTCGTGTACTTCATCTGGAGTACAGTTAGGCTTGTCTACCTTATTTACTACAACACATGGTTTTAACCCAAGATCTATAGCTTTTTGCAACACAAAACGTGTTTGCGGCATTGGGCCTTCAAAGGCATCTACTAAAAGTAAAACCCCATCGGCCATATTCAATACTCGTTCTACTTCACCACCAAAATCGGCGTGACCAGGAGTATCAATAATATTGATTTTGGTGTCTTTATAGACTACCGATACGTTTTTAGAAGTAATAGTAATACCACGTTCTCGTTCCTGATCGTTGTTATCCAGGATAAGATCTCCGGTGTTCTGGTTATCCCTGAACAAACGGCAGTGATACATAATCTTGTCTACCAGGGTAGTTTTACCGTGGTCTACGTGCGCGATAATCGCGATGTTTTTAATAGCTGTCATATAAGCGCCTCATTTTTAAGGCTGCAAATGTACGGCTATTTTTAAAGAAACAAGTATCTAATGCTACTTATTCAAAATAAAATATTCTAGACTAAACGCTCTGTAAATCAAAAGCTTAATTTCTGGGAAGCTATTTTACAAACTCAGGAGTTAGTTTTTAGCTTTTTGTAAATGAAAAAACCGAAATAAATTAATGCAATTGTTCCAAAACCTATTCCTAATAATGGCTCTTCAGGTCTTTGGTAAATGAAGAAAATCGTAGCTGCGGTCATTATTAGCGCATTTACTAACAAACGCTTAGCGGTATAATAATTCCTAAACTGTTCTGTAATACTTCCCATAGCTTTATTTTTTTCAAAGCTATGAATTTAAAAGCAATCTTTAACTTTCATCGGCCGAGGGACCGTAAGTGGCTGGTACCGGTATATCCAATAGCCGAAAGTAAACTCCTAATTGTGCCCTATGATGTGGCAACTGGTTAAACACCATCATTCTAAGCACACTATATTTTGGCATATCCATTAAAACCTTTTCGTCCTGGATCATTTTCCAGTTCTTTTCATATTCTTTATCTGGTTTTCGTAGAGCAGCTTCGGCTTCCGCAGTATTATTTCTTAAAACTTCAAGAATTTCTTCTACACTAGCAAAATCAGGAGCTTTATAACCGGCCATATCCATCTCATCCATTTCCATAGTTCCGGTGATCCAACTGGGAATTTCAGCAAGGTGATTAGCCAGTTGTCTAATACTCATAGACTTTTTATGGGGGCGCCAATTCATTTTATCAGCAGGAATCCGTTTTAGGAATTTTTCGGTAATCACTACTTCGTGTTGAAGCTCAGATATTAATATGTTTTGAAGTTCCATAATTTTAAAATTAAAATGGAAATTACGACAAAAAGGTCATCACTCCTTAAGTTTTAAAAACAAAAAGACCTCTGGAAAACACGTATTTTTGGAATTGTTCCTACCGCTTAATTCTATTATATTTGCGCAACCAATTCCTTTTTTATGAAACTTGACCGAATTCCACAGTTAAAACATACAGATTCCAACAACTTCTTTTTACTTGCCGGCCCTTGCGCTATAGAAGGCGAAGAAATGGCATTAAGAATTGCCGAAAAAGTTGTGGAAATCACCAACAAGCTGGAAATCCCCTATGTTTTCAAGGGTTCTTTTAAAAAGGCTAACCGCAGCCGAATTGATAGTTTCACCGGAATTGGAGATGAAAAAGCTTTAAAAATTCTTCGAAAAGTTTCTGAAACTTTCGAAATTCCTACGATAACTGATATTCACGAAGTAAGCGATGCGAAATTAGCTGCTGAGTATGTAGATATTCTTCAAATACCCGCCTTTTTGGTTCGGCAAACAGATCTGGTAGTTGCCGCTGCAGAAACCGGAAAAGTGGTCAACCTTAAAAAAGGACAATTTATGAGTCCGGAAAGTATGAAGCACGCAGTAACCAAAGTGACCGATTGCAATAACGAGCAAGTAATGGTTACCGATCGCGGCACCATGTTTGGCTACCAGGATATGATTGTTGATTTTAGAGGAATTCCTACCATGCGCGAATTTGCTCCTACCGTTTTAGATGTTACTCATTCCCTTCAGCAACCAAACCAAAGCAGCGGTGTTACCGGCGGAAGACCAGATATGATAGAAACCATAGCTCGTGCAGGCGTGGTTAATAAAGTTGACGGCTTATTTATTGAAACTCATTTTGACCCAGCAAATGCAAAAAGCGATGGGGCTAATATGCTAGATCTTAATTACCTGGAAAAATTACTAAGTAATCTTGTGGCTATTAGAAAAACTATAAATACCTTATAAAAATTTCTCTAAGTATAAGACAGCTTCGCTTTACCGCTTATTTCACTAAAAATCTGGACGTAAGCTAATTCTTGATATCACTACACTCCTATGTTCTGAAAAATCGTCAAATTTTAAGGCTGTTTCTCTTCAATTGAATATTCCTTATAATCCAGAGCTTTGGAGAGCAATATTTCCAACTCAATTTGATTATATGTTGCAGTAAACAAAACCTATAGCTCTCTAAACAGCCGTTATATTTAATTAAATAAAAGTTAATCTAATTCATCATTAAGAAATTCTATTTTAAATTAAGTTAATCTGGAGATTAACCAAGCAATTTTATCTTAATGAGAACCCAAAGGATTTCAAGGAATAGTTTCTCTTTCAATTCATTTTTAGCTATTATCAGTTTTTTTATAGTAGCTCCTTTAGCTGCGCAAGAAGAACCCGAAATTTCTGTGGGTGGTGCTCTTAGGTACAATTATAATCTATCATCCTGGAAGGAGGGCCAAAAGAACCGTGGCGGCGATTTCGGTTATGATATTTTCAGGATAAATTTCAATGCAAAATATAAAGGAGTTTATCTAAATGCTGAATATCGTTTCTACTCTGATGCTTTTGGTGGTGGTGTGATGAAACAAGGTTGGATGGGTTATAAATTTAACGATCTGGACGAAATACAAATTGGACTAACTCAGGTTCCTTTTGGCATTCAGCAATATAATTCTCATAACTGGTTTTTTAACCTCACTTATTATGTAGGGCTTGAGGATGATCACGATATGGGAATAAAATATATTCATGCTGGTGAAAAATATGAATATCACCTGGCTTTCTTTAAAGGCGCCGAAGAATTAGCTTTTGGAAGTAATACTGAATCTTCTGCCAGCCGATACTCTTACGATGTTGTAGGTAGAAATAAAGAGATCAATCAGTTTAACGGTAAGTTCGTTTATAAGTTTGGCGAGAAAGCAGCAAATCGTTTAGGAGTTTCTGCCCAATATGGCGGTCTTTATAATTTAGATACCAAAGAAACAGGAGACCATTACGGCCTCGCTGCACATTACGAGATCACTCAAAACCGGTGGAACTTAAAAGCGCAGGTTTTAACAGCCGCGCATAACCCTATAAATGCTGAAGGCGAAACCAGGGAATCCTTAACTTTTGGCGCATACGGCTTCCCATATGAAGTTGCTGCCGATTTTAATCTATACTCTCTGGCAATTTCAAGAAATGTTCCCGTGAACCTGGGACCTGTTTCAAATTTGGAATTCTATAATGATTTTGGTTATATGCAAAAGCATAATAACAATTTTACCGATTCTTATATGAACGTTACAGGAGTTCTGGTTACCGCAGGGCAGGTTTATACTTATATAGATTATGCGGCCGGCTATAATCACTCCTGGTTGGGAGGTGATTTTGTAGATGATTTTGCAGAAGGTATTCCAGATGCAAAATGGGAAGCAAGGTTCAACATCAACATAGGATACTATTTTTAATTTAATTTCTGAAAACCAATTATATGGCAAAAAAAGTTACAAGAAGCGATGAGAAAAAGTCAATCTTTGGATTGGAAGTAAACGGACCCGTTTTCTTCATTTCCTCTTTTTTCATCATTTTAAGCATCGTCCTAACCCTGGTCTTTGAAAAACAGGCAGAAACAGTATTTTCAGATATTCAAAACGCAGTGGCCAATAATGCCGACTGGTTTTTTATAATGTGCGTTAATATTTTTCTGGTGTTTCTAATCTATCTTGCTTTGGGACCATTCGGCAAGATGAGAATAGGTGGCCTAAAAGCCAAACCTGAATTTAAAACCCTCTCCTGGTTTGCGATGTTATTTAGTGCAGGGATGGGAATTGGGCTATTGTTCTTTAGCGTGGGGGAACCCATAATGCACTTTAACACACCTCCAACAGCTGAAGCCGGAACTGCCGCAGCAGCAAAGGAAGCTATGAATTTCACCTTTTTACACTGGGGTTTTCATGCCTGGGGAGTTTATGCACTAGTAGGCCTGGCTTTATCATATTTCACCTATACCCGTGGATTACCGCTAACCATCCGTTCTATTTTCTATCCTTTTCTAGGGGATAAGATTTATGGAAAAATTGGAGATGCCATAGATATTTTTGCAGTATTAGCCACCTTATTTGGTTTAGCAACATCACTGGGTTTTGGAGTGCAACAAATAGCTTCAGGTTTAGATCACGTCTTTAATGTTCCCAGCGGAATAACCACTCAGGTAATCTTAATTGCTGGAATTACCCTGGTAGCCACTATTTCAGTAGTATTAGGGGTAGATAAAGGGGTGAAAATCCTTAGTGAATGGAATATGCGTGTAGCTTTAGTACTACTTGTACTGGCACTTATCTTAGGCCCTACCATCTTTATTTTTAGATCTTTTGTAGAAAATACCGGAAGTTATTTATTTAATTTTATTGAAATTTCTTCCTGGAGTGAAACCTTTACCGGTGGATCCTGGCAAAATGACTGGACCGTATTTTACTGGGGCTGGTGGATTGGATGGTCTCCATTCGTAGGAATGTTCATTGCTCGTATTTCTAAAGGTAGAACTATTAGAGAGTTTATATTGGGCGTATTACTTGTTCCTTCCCTGGTAACTTTTTTCTGGATGTCTGCCTTTGGTAGTGTAGCTATACAGGATGCAATGGGTGGTGACATGAGTATTGTAGATGCGGTAAACGATGATATTGCCACTGCGCTTTTTGTCTTTTTTGAAGATTATCCGCTATCTATGGTAATCAATGTGGTAGCAGTAATTCTTATCGCAGGATTCTTTATTACCTCTTCCGATTCCGGTTCACTGGTAATTGATAGTTTAACTTCAGGAGGAAAAATAGATGCACCAAAAGGGCAACGTATATTTTGGGCGGTAACTGAAGGAACAGTAGCCGCGGTATTACTTATTGGTGGTGGTTTACAGGCTTTACAAACGGCCACAATTGTTACCGGCCTCCCTTTTGCCTTCATATTGCTTATTATGTGCCATTCCCTCTATAAAGGTTTAAAAGAAGATCATGTGGAACTGCAAGACAAGAAAGAGCAAAAAGAGATGGAAAACTACGAGGAAATCGTAAACGACATCGTTAAGAAAAGAAATATTTCAAAAAACACAGAAAACCAATAAAAATAGGCATTATGGAGAAATTCAATAATATTCTGGTTGCCTTAGACCTTTCAGACATAGACAATACCCTTATAGATTATGCCTCTTACCTGGCTGATACATTAAATTTAAAAAAGGTTTACTTCGTACATAACATCAAGACCTATGAAATTTCATCGCTTTTTGAAGAGCAATTGAAGGATATTAATTTAGATGAGGTTATAGGTGATGAGTTAAACGAAAAAGTAGAAAGCCGGTTTAAGGGAAAAGCAGAATGGGAAGTCTTAATTTCAGAAGACCCTTATACAGAATCCCTTATTAATTATATTACCAATAAATACTATATAGACCTGGTAGTTATGGGTAACAAGAAAAGACATAAGGGAACCGGGGTAGTAAGCAATAAGCTTCTTAGATTATTAAAATGTGATATTCTATCTGTTCCAAGAGATTTCACACCGCAAATAAAGAATATTTGGGCCGGAACCGATTTTTCCCGGGAATCCCGAAAAATATTTAATGTAGCCCAAATGTTACAAAAAGCAACTTCGGCACCAGTTACCGCAGCCTATGTTTACTCGGTACCTGTTCAATTTTCACCTTACGTGCCTAAAGAGGCCATGGCCCCTAAGATTGAAAAGCATGCGATACAAAAAAGCCAAAAATTTCTTAGTAAGCTCGATTACGACGGGGAAGTTACACCCCTAATTATTCCGGGAAGAGATTCTAGTGTAGCCAGTAATTTATTGGAGCATGCCAAGAAAAATAAGGTAGACATTTTAATTGTTGCCGATAAAGGCGCTAACAATATATCGAACCTCCTGGTGGGAAGCGTAACCGAAGAATTATTTGGTGAAAAACCGGAAATTCCATTATGGATATCTAAATAAGACCAATATTTTATTTGCAAAAAAACCTGCCAGTATTCTGGCAGGTTTTTTTATTGATTTTTATAATCTTTTTTGAGATTAATTTAGCTGAATTTCCACCATAACTGGCAGGTGATCTGAAGGATATTTTAAATCTTTTGAATCGCTTAAAACAGCATATTTTTTTACTTTAATATTATCTGAAACAAAAATATAATCGATTCTCCTGTTCACGGCTTCTTTAAAATTATAGCCGTTAAAAGTACCTTCGGGCCCAAAATCAAGTTCTGCAAGAGTTTTGGAATCATTCAATTTTTTAGATAAAAACTGAATGGCACTTGTTTGCGGTTCCAGGTTTAGATCACCCATCAATATTACCGGAAGGTTTTCTTTATTTAATGCTGAAATTTTTTCCCAAATAAGCTCTGCACTATTTTCCCTGGCTTTTTCTCCCACGTGATCAAAATGGGTGTTGAAAACCCAGAATATTTTTCCAGAATCTTTGTCTTTAAATTTGGCATAAGTACAAATACGCTCCATTGCCGCATCCCAACCTACCGAAATTTCAGCTGGAGTATCTGAAAGCCAAAATGTATCGTTTTCCAGTACTTCAAACTCTTTAGCATTATAAAAAATGGCGCTAAATTCACCGGCTCCTTTTCCATCGTCTCGCCCTACTCCAACGTATTTATAATTTTCCATTTCAGATTCAAAATGCTTTAACTGACTTATCAAAGCTTCCTGAACTCCCATAATTTCAGGCTCATAGAACTTTATCTGGTTGGTAATATGCTCCTTTCGTTTAGACCATGAATTTTCACCATCATTCTCATTAGCATATTTAATATTGTAACTCATCACTTCCACCTCCTGGCTACTGAGAGTAGTCCCGGTAAAGATGAAAAGCAATAAAAGGAAGGAAATTCGGTTAATCATAATTCTGATTTTTGATAAAGTTCGGAAAAAAATTAAAGAACAAGATAATTTAATATTTTGATGATTTTTAAATAATAATTGAAGTTTTTTATTTTACTTTGTATTTCAAAGTACTTTATAATGGAAAATGAAAAGTATGTTCAAGATCTAAGCGACATCAAGCAAATGATGAATCGCTCTTCTCGATTTATTTCCCTAAGCGGGCTCGCGGGAGTTTTTGCAGGTGGTTATGCAATTATTGGAGCAATAGTTGGAAAAGTTTTACTGGATGGACATAATTCTGCCATAGATTCGCTGAGCCCAGCTTCAATGGACGGGGAAATATTAACGCGGTTATTCTTATTAGCTATTGCAGTTCTCCTTCTGGCTATTGGAACCGCAGTTTTTCTAACCACCAGGAAAGCTAAAAAAACAAACGAAAAAACCTGGGATAATACCAGCAAACGATTGCTTATCAATTTTTTTGCACCATTAATATCAGGCGGAATTTTCTGTCTAATCTTATGGCAATATAATCTTATAGGACTTATAGCTCCAGCTATGCTTATTTTTTACGGTCTTGCCCTTATTCACGCCAGCAAATATACCTTTGGAGATCTTAGAGGTTTAGGATATGCAAATTTAATCCTGGGCCTTATTGCAACCCAGTTTTTAAGCTACGAATTATATTTTTGGGCAGTTGGTTTCGGCCTTTTCCATATTGCCAACGGTATCTGGATGTACAACAAGTATGACAGAAAAAATGCTTAATGAAAAATATTATTAGTAATATAAATAAAGCTTTTGATCACCGGGTACGCCTGGGAATAATGAGTGTGTTAATGGTAAATGAACATGCCGATTTTACCAGCCTAAAAGAACTCCTGGGAGTTACCGATGGCAATATTGCAAGCCACATTAAAGCCCTGGAAAAAAAAGGTTATGTAACTGTGGAAAAATCTTTTATAGACCGAAAACCAAATACACGCTACCGTGCCACCAAAACCGGGCGAAAGGATTTTCAAAAACATATAGACGCTATTGAGAACTTATTAAAACAACAAAGACCACAACCATAAGCATATTTTTTTATCATTTCACTTTGAAATTCAAAGTGGCTAAAACAGGTATTAATTAAAATTCATTATTATGAAAACTAACCGATTTCTAATTATCCTTCTTATTGTGGGTGCACTTTTACTAATTCCCTTTATCGCGATGCAGTTTAGCAGCGAAGTGGTTTGGACTGCTTCAGATTTTATTATTATGGGAATTTTACTCCTGGTTACGGGCCTGGGAATTGACCTTGTGTTGAGAAAGGTTTCCAGCAGCAAAAACCGACTTATCATGGGTGGAATTATTCTTGCAGTATTTTTTATGATCTGGGCAGAACTTGCTGTTGGTGTTTTTGGAACTCCTTTTGCCGGAAGTTAAAAAAACTATCAGAACAATATTTTAAAATCGCTTAATGCAATATTTTGTAAATAAAAACTCTATAGTTCGAGAAATTTGGGGAAAGGGTGATACCATTCTCTTTATTTTCGCCGGGGCTTCGGCAGAGTTTGCGCTCAATAAAGCTGTAGACTGGCTTTATTATACCGGCCGTTTACCTCAAGATCCGCTTGGCAGGCTTTTCTCAACGGTTTCCTATGCCCGGGAAATTGTTTTTGCTGAAAAATCGTCTGCACTTAAAGCAATAGATCATATAAATTCTATTCACGCTTCGCTGGAAAATAAACGCGGAAAGAATATACCGGACTGGGCTTACCGGGACGTGCTTTTTATGCTTATAGATTATTCTATCAGATCTTTTGAAATCCTGGAACGCAAGCTAGAACTTTCTGAGAAAGAAGAAGTTTTTGAAGTATTTTTTCGGGTAGGTAAAAGAATGAATTTAAAAGATCTACCAAAAAGTTTCCAGGAATTTGAAAAGATGCGGCAGGAACACCTGGAGCAAAACCTTAAGTACGGAGAATATACCAAAGACCTTTACCAACAATATCGCAAACACCTGGGGTTAATGCGTTACAGGTTATTACTGGAAACACAAAGCCTTATTACTCCCGTTAGCGTTCGTAACTATTTAAATTTGCATGAGTTTTCTTTCCTAAAACTGGTAATTCCTATTTATAAAATTAGCAGAAAACTAAAAATAGACGGATTTCTTAAATCGCTGATTCTACCTTCAGAATATAAGGAAGAGATCAAATCCTTAGACATTCAGGATGCATATGCTACACACCAAAAATGAAGAATCTAAAGAATTAAAAATTGAACATCTTTACACTTAACCGAAATCGTAGAAAAAACTATCTACTTGGCTTTTTTTCTCTGCTAATTATTGAAACTTTTATCGCCATCTTTATAAAAGATGATTTTATAAGACCCTACCTTGGAGATTTCCTGGTGGTAATAATGCTTTATTGCTTCCTGATGGGAATAAGCCGATTCGCTATGTATAAGAGTCTATTTATTGTTCTTGTATTCTCCTTTACAATAGAATTTCTCCAACTCATTGATATCCCAAAATTACTTCAATACCAACCACCAAAACCAATAATGATAATACTAGGTAACAGTTTTTCGGTTTGGGATTTGGTTGCTTACCTACTGGGACTTTTAAGCTGTCTTATCATAGAAATTCTCAAAAACAGAACCTATTCCCCATCAACATAACCCTGTAAATAAGCGAATTTAGGAGTTAACCTGCCATTTTGGGTCATTCGCGCTCGGGCTAAGACTCCATCTTTATCATTATTAAAGAAAGCCGGGATTACATGTTTCATAAACATTTCTCCAAAACCTTCGCTGGCATCTTTTGGTAATTCGCAAGGCAAATTATCTACCGCCATAACCAGGATACTCTCTTTCTCACGGAAATCTACTTCGGCATCAGCCTGGGCATCGTAACCATAAAAAGGTTCAGCTATAGTTGAAGGCCTAATTGTACTGGCAATAGGCTCATTGATATCACAAGAAATATCTGCCATATACTTTAACTTAAATTCTTTAGATTTCGCATCTTCAGCAGTAAAAAATACCGGTGCTCCATCTCCATAAAAATGCCCCGATATAAAGAAATCGCTGCATTTTGCGAAACGCAGAAAGTTAGAATCATACTTGCCGGGTTCTTCAAAAAACTCTTTCAAACTGCCCGCTGAGCCATCTCTCTTTTTATTATAATCAAGCACATCTATATTGCAATATACGGGCTCTTCTCCATTAAATCTCAGAAAATCCTCCACGTCTAGCTCTTTGATCTTTAAATGATCTAAAATTTCTTTTGCACCCCGGGCCACCTTTCCTGCACCGGTCAGTAAAATTTTAATTGGTGGAACTTTTATTTTATCGAGTTCTGCCAACATGGCATCAAGATCTGGCAGAGATTCTACTTTAGGTAAACTATACAAATTTTCTTTTAAACCAATTCCCCTAAATCCATTATAAGTTCCTACGAGACCGGCATATCGGCCAAAACCAATAAGCCTGTGATTTTTTTTATTTACAATTACCTCATGGTCGTATAATTCGATATTATTTTTGAGAATTTCCCTAAGCAAATCGCGGTTATAGGGTTGCTTTTTAATGGTATGTGAAAAGAAAAAGTATTTTTTATTCGGAATTAGCGCCGGTAACGGAACTTCTTTAACCCCCAGTAAAACATCACAATCTGAAACATCTTCAGAAACTTCAAAACCGGCATCTTGATATTCTTTATCAGTAAATATTCGAATATCAGAACTTTGCACTTTAAAATTCGCTTCAGGAAACTTTTTTACGAGTTCTTTTAGTTTATTAGGCGAAAAAACTACGCGACGGTCTGGTGGCGTTTTTTCTTCTTTAATCAGTGCAAATTTTATCATTTCTGGTATGGGTTTTGTTCTTTTATGAATGCCTTTCAAAGGTATGAATTTAAAATTGTATCTTTGCAGGCTCAGATCAGCTAAAAACTGACTGGATTTCCACCTTTGCGGAAAGAACAATGTTCTTTATTTATGGGGTCGACTTGGTTTTGACAGCGAGTCTAATTGAGTTGTAAGCACGTCGAGCGCTGGGATATAGCTCGTAAATCTCATATTTCACACTTTTTTAAACGGCGAAGATAACTACGCCTTGGCTGCATAATCCGAATCATAGTAGGATTGCTTAGTCCCTACAAGGTAGGGAGCCAAGATGTCCCGCGAAGGCCTTGATTTACGGCATTCGCATTAGGGGCACCGATAAAGTAAATATAGGAACTGTAGGACCTTGATGCAGTTCTAAAATCTAATTGAGGATACGGAAAAAGTTAGGTTGTTTTCGGCCAGACTTTTTCCCGACAATCTAAGCGGAAACTAAACGTGTAGAAAGCATCTGAATTGCTTGTTTGGACGAGGGTTCGAACCCCTCCGACTCCACTTATTACATTCCAAAATGTATCAAAAACCCCGAAATCCTAGGATTTACGGGGTTTTTTGTTTTTAAGAATATCAAAATAAACCAAATTATATCAAAAATTATGTATGCAATTGGGCGACCAATAATCATGGGAAAAATTGCACACTGGAAACACCCAAAACACCTTTATATCAAATGTTTACAAAATATTAAAGTTTCTCAACCTATCATTTAATAGTGTACATTAATTGCTCAATTTAAACTCAAAATTATGGAAACTTATCATCACGTAACATTTTACACTAGAAAAAGCCGTAGTAATAAATCATCAGAGAGTGATATTTACCTCCGCGTTACAGTTAATTCCAAGCGGTCGGATATGAGTATCGGAAGGAAGGTTGACCCTCGAAAATGGAATGTAAATTCTGAAAAAATGATGGGAAGAAGCCAGGAGGCTCAGGAATTAAATAATTATATGGATGTTTTAAAAAATAAACTAAAACGAATCCAGCAAACACTTTTAGAAAAGGATCAAAGAATTACAGCAACAACCTTGATAAGAGAACTTAAAGGAATTGGCAAAAACAAATCTAAAATGACCTTAGAGGTGTTTAGAGAGCATAATGAACAAATGGATCGCCTTTCCGGCAAAAGTATCTCTAAGAGCACCGCGAAGCGATATTGGACGTGTTATAACCACATGGAGCAATTCCTAAAGGAGGTTTATAAAGCTGAGGATTACCGAATGAAAGATATAGACCACCAGTTCATCACAAAATTTGAATATTTTTTAAAGACTACAAGAAAATGTAATCACAATTCAGCCTTGAAATACGTCAATAATTTTAAAAAGATCGTTCGCATTGCATTAGCTAATCAATGGATGGACAGGGATCCATTTTATAATTATAAGGTTCAATATGAAACCGTAGATCGGGAATTTCTAAATGAAGATGAAGTAAAAGCCCTGGTAGAGAAAGAACTTCATTTTGAGCGTTTAAGAATTGCAAGGGATATGTTCGTTTTCAGTTGTCATACTGGTTTGGCTTTTGGTGATTTGGAAAAACTCTCTGAAAAAGATATTACTAAAGGCATAGATGGTGGAAGATGGATAAGAACAAAAAGAAAGAAAACTAAATCAATAACCAGCGTTCCCCTACTACCAATAGCGGAAGAGATCATTGAGCGCTATAAAGATCATCCTGAAATAAAAGACAAGGACTTAATTCTTCCCGTTCCCAAAAATCAAAATTATAATGCTTTTTTAAAAGAAATTGCTGTATTATGCGGAATTAAAAAAAACCTTACCACGCACCTAGCTCGCCATACATTTGCAACCACTATTACATTAACTAATGGAGTGCCTATAGAATCTGTAAGTAAAATGCTAGGTCATAAAGATTTAAGAACAACCCAGCATTACGCAAAAATTGTGGATAGAAAAATTAGTGATGATATGAAAGCGTTGAGAAAGATATTGGAAGAAAAGGCAGCTAAAGATTCAAATAAAAACAACTCTAAGAAAGAATAAAGAGAATCCTTATTTGAATTAAGAATCTAATCTTTGCAACAGGATTTCCAATATCTCATCTTCATCATCTAACAAGTGATCCTTGATCGTTATTTCTGGTTTGACTCCTTCAGGCTTTTTGCTTTTGTTTACTCTTACCATATAGCCCTTAAGGACCTTTACAGGAATCTTGGTATTTGGTAAATAAATATAAATAATGATGTGCAACTGATTCTTCAGCACTTTCATAGGTGTGATTGACCGCGAATACCACGTAGCCCTGACTTACTATTTGTGACAATAATGCATAATAGCTATTGGCTTTAGAGTTATACCCATGTGAAAAAACGAGGACAGGAAATTTTCCCTCAGCAATGTTGGCATTTCTATATACGTGTGTATCTACTTTATCCAGATAGTTAAATGTCGAATTAGGAAGTCCATATTTCTGGGCAAACCCGTGTCTTCCGCCTTGATCAATATATGGATCGATTTCGCCTTCTCTATCGCTTGAAGGGTACCAGACTTTTACCATAAGCTTACGCTTGTCATCCTCCTCTTCTGTAATTACCTCTTCACAGTTTAGTTCTAATAAAATATCGCGAGTACCAACGGAATATGGACCTTCGGGTTCCGGTAGATCGAATACGGGTAGAAAAGAAGGAAGAAAGATTGCGATTATCAATAAAAGTGATAACCCAATACCTTTAGAAACCTTTATAAATGTTCTGGAACTTTTTTTTGATCTTCGTAAACCGGAGATAAAAGCGATTACCCAGAGCAAATAAGCTGGTAACATCTGCCATCGATAACCTTCCACTAACAAGTGAACTAAAAGCACTAATATTAATACTCCAGAAATATATTTTGGTTCAATAGTTTTCTGAGAAAACAGATGGAATCCAAGGTAAAAAGTTGAAATAGATAATAAGAGAATTTCAAATAACTGCATGATGTTTTTTTATAATTGTAGGTTCACAATTTCGCTAATGCAGCTTATTCAAAGCAAGGTAGAATCCGTAATAAAAACTGCATTCTACCGATAAAAGCCCGTTTTTATTAGGTTCCCTAGTTTAGAGAAAGAAATTACAACCCAATAATTAGATTTAGATCAGGAGTTTGGCTGAAGCCTTTCCAAAATTTCGACCGCCTGTTTTTTATAAGTTCGACTGATTGGTAGCGTGGTATTTAAAATGCTTATTTCGGTAGCGGTAAATGAAGTTACTTTCTCAGAATTTACCAAGAAAGACCGGTGTATTCTTATAAACCTATCCGGTAATTTATTGTTTAGGCTAGTGATCTTTTCCCTGGTGATGAGCTCAGAATCTGCTGTAACTATTTTCACATAATCATTTAGGCTCTCGATATAAAAAAGTTCATCCAGCGCAATAAGATGATTTTTACGCTGTGCACGGACTAGTAAGTTCTCCTGTTGATTTTTTGTTTCATCAGATTCAAGACTGGCAACGAGTTCTTCTTTCTTCTGAAATCGTATTACGAGCCTTATAAAAGCTGTTAAAAATACAACGAGGTATAGACTTATGCCAAGGGTGAAAATAGAGATACCTTCCAGATTTACCACTGCTTTATCCATTCCTGCAATGATCACAAACGAAAATAAAGAGACCAGCATTTCGCAATAGAGCGAAACCACCAACATATAAAAGAAATAAAGCGCAAATTTTTTATACCTGCCGCTTAAAAGATACTTCGGTACCAAAAACGAATTAAAAAAATAGGTGGTAATTATAAGGATTGGAAGTAACAAAGCTGAAAAATAGAAGGCCAAAAGAGAACTCTGCCAGCTAAACCCGAACATTAGTGTGAAGACCAGAAGAACTGAGCTCCAATAAAAAACCTGACTGAGTAAGGACTTCTTCATTCTTTCAGATTAACGAAACTCGCTATATTTGGAAAACAGAACATAGCATAACTGCTTCTTCCGTAATTTAAACTTAAAGAAATGACAGAGTTGTACTTTAAAGGTGGCCCAATTTTTATGGGAATCCTGACCATTATCGTCCTTATAATTCTTATCATTTCGGTGGTTTTCTTTATCACGGTTTCATTCCGCAAAATAAATAATTCTGAACAAACCTTAAGAAAGATAAACACTGTAAAGTCTTTAGGCATTTTTGCACTGATTATTGGAATTCTTGGTCAGTTGATAGGTTTGTTCTCTGCTTTCAGAGCTATCAGATTTGGCGAAGTGGAGGCTTCACCTGAAATTTTTGCAGAAGGATTTAAAATTTCCATGATCCCTATTGTTTACGGTATTTTAATTTTTACTTTTTCTATAATACTCTGGTTTCTATTAAAAAGGGTTCTAAAATCATTTTATAAGTCTTTTAAAATAAACCAGA
>Ga0208014_1000482_pt1 | contig 16111 bp, 17 predicted proteins | sample 25_taG_FD_184099 | JGI IMG/M metagenome (GOLD analysis project Ga0208014, IMG submission 184099) | Marine viral communities from Cariaco Basin, Caribbean Sea - 25_WHOI_OMZ (SPAdes) (version 2) | ecosystem: Environmental > Aquatic > Marine > Oceanic | place: Caribbean Sea: Cariaco Basin...
GGAGCCTTACGATTCAGCAATTTTATATTAAATTTGGAGATAGGATACCTCTGGCCATAAATACCAGAACTTCAGCAAACAGTACAAGAGATATAGAAAGATCAGACAGAGTTTAATTTACAGACCCGTAGTCAGTAATTGAAATACTGGTGATAATGATATATTAATTGTCCTTTTGAGGGAAATTCCCCAGCACGTCGTCTCTTTATAAGCCTTTACCATCTTCTAAAGCTTTTCTTAAAGACTGCGTTTGCTGCATTTACATTTCCTTAAAGATTAATTCGCCATTCTGTACTCCTTCGGAGTTTGTCCAACTCTTTGTTTGAAGAGACGGGTGAAATGTTGCGGATATTTAAAACCCAGCTCATATGCGATTTCGTTTACAGTCTTACTGTGGTCAAACATTCGGTTTTTTGAAATTTCAATGATCTTATTCTGAACATATTCCTGGGCAGACTTTCCGGTTTCCTTTTTTATTAGGTCACCAAAATAATTTGGGGATAAATGCAGTGCATCTGCAAAATAAGCTACCGAGGGTAAACCATTGCTCTGAGGCAATTCAGATTTAAAATACCCATTTAGCAGTTCTTCAAATTTCTCGATTGTACCCTGATTGGCATTATCCCGGGTCAAAAATTGTCGATCGTAAAAACGCTCACAGTGATTTAAAAATAATTCAATTGTAGAGGTGATTAATTTTTTGCTGTGCTTATCTACTCCTTGCTGTAGTTCATCTTTTATTCTGGTAAAGTAATCCAGAACTATTTTTCTTTCTTTTTCTGAGAGATGAAGAGCTTCGTTCAAGTTATAACTGAAAAATCCGTACTCCTGTATTTTCTTTGCAAGAGAGGTTCCGGCAAGCAGATCTGAATGAAAAACCAAACCATGGCCGATAGGTTGGTACATTTCTCCACTATTTTCAATTTCCATTACCTGGCCAGGAGATACGAAAACCAGAGTTCCCTCCTGGTAGTCATAATAATTACGGCCATATTTAAGGTCACCGCATTTCACTTCCTTTAGAAACACGCAATACAAGCCGTAATTTATCTTGATAGTCTTCGCACCGCCCCAAGAACGACAGTCTGCTTTTGAAAAATCAATGATGTTTACCAACGGGTGTAGCGTTTCATGATTGTTCAGCTTGTTGTATTCATCTACCGTGTCAAATTGAAAAAATCCTTCCATATCCTCTACTTGTATTTTGTACAAAATTACACAAACGTCTTTTGCTTTTTAAGTAACTCATAATCAATCAGTAATATTGGTAGAAAAAGCGGTAATCTGTATAAATCAGGTCGATTTAATTAATAGAACTTTGTACAACAAAAAATTAGCCATGAAAACAATAAGATTAAATAATGATGTCGAAATGCCCATCCTTGGATTCGGAGTATTTCAAATACCGGATCCAGAGGAGTGTGAAAAAGGTGTTTTTGAAGCCATAGAAGCTGGATACCGTCTTATCGATACAGCTGAAGCTTATCAAAACGAGAAGGCTGTTGGTAAAGCTATAAAGAGAAGCAATGTGCCACGGGAAGAGCTCTTCATTACTACAAAAGTTTGGGTACAAAACGCCGGTTATGAAAATACCAAAAGAGCATTTCAAAAATCCTTGGACCGGCTGCAGTTAGATTACCTGGATCTATACTTGATCCATCAGCCATACGGGGATGTTCACGGCTCATGGAGAGCTATGGAAGAATTATACAAAGAAGGAAAGATTAAAGCTATTGGAGTGAGCAATTTCCAGCCGGATCGGCTTATGGATCTTATGGTTCATAATGAGATAAAACCCGCTGTAAACCAAATAGAAACTCATCCTTTTAACCAGCAAATTGAAGTGAATGATTTCCTTGAGGACAATGATGTTCAACACCAGGCCTGGGGATCTTTCGCCGAAGGCAAGAATGACCTTTTTAAAAATGAATTACTGGTTTCCATTGGTAAGAAGTATAACAAATCTGTTGCCCAGGTTGTACTAAGATGGCTGGCTCAAAGAGGTATTGTTGCTCTTGCAAAATCAGTTCATAAAAATCGTATTCAAGAGAATTTCAATAGCCTCGATTTTGACCTATCTGCCGAGGATATGGAAGCTATTACAAGCCTGGATCAAAAGCAAAGCCTATTCTTTGACCATCGCGATCCTGCAATGGTAAAATGGTTAGGCACAACCAAAATAGAAGAATAACTCAATAAATACCGTGAATCATGGAGAATAACAAATCAAATAATTCGGGGAGTAGAAACAGTGTAAACAGACGTAAATTTTTAGGCAGCTCGGCCATTGCCGGACTCGGACTTGCCTTGAACCCTTTTTCTGTGTCAGCCAGTAGCATAAGTGGAGTTGTGGACAAGCGTGAAGATGAAATCTTTCCCGGAGCGACCCATAACCGCCGGATGCTTGGAAAACTTGAAGTTTCCTCTCTTGGTTTGGGAGGATTACCTGTTGTCGGTTTTTATACCGGAGGAGTTCGGGAACAGAGTCAGGTCAATAAAATCTACCGGGAAGCCTATGATAATGGGGTAACCTTTTTTGATACTGCTGAAGTATACGGACCTCTTATTAATGAACGCCAAGTAGGAGAAGCGGTAGCCCCTTTTAGAAAAGATGTTGTCATAGCTACAAAATTTGGATTCAATGTAAACCCGGAATCGGGAGAAAGACGAGGCTTAGACAGTCGGCCTCAAAGCATTCGCAGAACTGTGGATGGTATGCTCCAAAGGTTACAAACGGATTACATAGACCTTTTGTATCAACATCGTGTAGATCCGGAGGTCCCCATAGAGGAAGTTGCAGGAGCCATTCAGGACTTGATGAAGGAAGGAAAAGTCTTACATTGGGGGCTTTCTGAGCCTGGCTTAAATACAATTCGAAGAGCTCATGCAGTACAACCTTTGTCTGCAATTCAAAATGAGTATTCCCCCTGGAGCCGTGATCCTGAAGCCGAAGTTCTACCTCTCTGCGAAGAATTAAATATCGGTTTTGTTCCATGGTGTCCGCTGGGTTATGGTTTCTTTGCCGATGCGATCAACGAGAACACCCGGTTTTCTGAAGGTGATTTTCGCGCCATACTTCCCCGCACCACGCCTGAAAATATTCCTCAAAATTTGGAAATGCTTTATTATATTGAGGATTGGGGTCTTAGAAAAAATGCCACTGCCCCTCAGATAACCTTAGCGTGGCTACAAGCTCAAAAACCATGGATAGTGCCAATACCAGGAACATCAAAATCTGTCCACTTAAGAGAAAACCTAAGGGCAAATGATATTTCCTTTACTGTAGAAGAGCTTGAGGAATTTAATCAGGGTCTTGCAGTCATTAAGATTGCGGGTGCACGAAATGCACCACCGGTCATGGCCGGAATGGGTGTAGAAGCCCCTCCTAAACAATAATTTTCAGTGATCTTAATAATAAATCACATTCTGATCCTGAAAATCCGAATCTTATTCTATTAAAAAATTAATATCGAATACCTATTTCTGGTCTGTTATCATTGGCATTTCTATTGTTGTAGGAGGTTGTACATCACCACCAGAAAATGAAGATGTAAATGCTTTGATGATCAGGGAGCAAGGCAGTTTTTTTGTCGGTGGTACAGTCAAAAGAAGTTCTGGTTCATTTGACCCTATTGAGGATGGCGCTTTTAATCCCGCAAATCAGGATACAACAGGACAAACTTTACATGGAGATCACGCTTTTGTTTTTTACCAGGTACCAGTGGAACCGCGAGAACATCCCCTGGTTTTCTGGCATGGGTTTGGTCAATCTATGAAAACTTGGCAAACCACACCTGATGGTCGTGAGGGTTTTCAAAGCATTCTTTTACGCCACCACTACCCAGTTTATCTCATTGATCAACCCAGACGTGGAGCGGCTGGAAGAAGTACAGAACCCACTACAATTACGGCAGCTACAGATGATCAACTTTGGTTTGGGATCTTTAGGTTAGGCTTGGGAACAGAATTCTATGAAGGGGTACAATTCTCCAAAGACCCCGAAGCTCTGGATCAATTTTTCCGTCAAATGACGCCAGATACTGGTCCATTAGATATTCAGGTTAATATTGATGCAGTCTCAGCATTATTTAATAGGATTGGCCCCGGTGTCCTGGTAACACATTCCCATAGTGGTGGTCAAGGGTGGCTTACTGCATTAGAAAACGAGAACATTAAGGGTATTGCTTCATATGAACCTGGAAGTAATTTTGTTTTTCCGGAAGGTGAGGTGCCTGAGCCTATCCAATACATGGGTGGCCAGCTTAGCGCAAGGGCAGTTTCAATGTCAGAGTTTGAACGTCTCACTGAAATACCCATCATCATCTATTTTGGTGATTTTATTCCTGAGGAACCAGTAAATAATCCTGGGAAGGAACAGTGGAGAGCAGCTCTTGCTATGGCCAAAAAATGGGCAGAAACAGTAAACAATTATGGAGGCGATGTTACTGTTGTTCCCCTTCCTGAAATAGGTCTGGCAGGAAACACTCATTTTCCAATGTCTGACTTAAATAATCAGAAAGTAGCAGATCACCTGTTAAATTGGTTAGAGGAAAAGGGCTTGAATTGATAAATACTGTAGTTGAAATCTACGAGCACCGAATTAAAATTAGGACAGGGAAAAATTCTGTTTCTATAGAACCTAAATAACTTAAAATATAAATCATGAATCTATACAGGTTTTTATCAGCCATAATTTTTATTCTCATTTCTTTCCAGGCAGCAAGTCAAGAGGAGATTTTACAAAGGAATACTGAAAATGAAATCATTAAACTTTCTCAGGACAAATGGGAGTGGATGGCGAACAGGGAGGTTGAGAAGCTGAAAGACCTTTTTCATGAGAAATCCCAGTTTGTTCATATGGGTGGAAGCTGGGGCAAGGAGCGTGAGGTGGAAGTGATAAGGTCCGGTGGTATTCACTACAAAAATGCCGAGATTCACGACGTTTCTGTAGATGTTATGGGGAATACTGCCATTCTTCTAAACCGTATTACCCTGCTTGCGGTAGTTGGAGGAAATGAAGTTACTAATCCATTTGTGGTTACAGAAGTATATAAAAAGGAAAATGGTAACTGGAAGCTGGCCAATATGTCTTTTGTAAGGCAACTAACAAGACCTGAAGAATAATTTCAGCACTAAAACTTTTTATGATGAGAATTAAACTTTTATCTGCCTTTGTATTTTTTATGTGTCTAAACATTTCCTGTAATGGTAAATCTACAGCTGTACCTCAAGAAGTAGCTCCACCAATCGAACAGGATTCCTCCAAAATTCTGATCGTTTATTTATCCCGCGCGAATAACACTGAAGCGGTAGCTGAAATGATCCAAGATTTTGTGGGTGGTGACATGGTGGAACTTCAATTAGAAGATCCGTATCCTGAAAATTACCGGGAAATTGTTGACCAGGTAGACAGGGAGAATGAAACGGGATACTTACCTCCTCTTAAGACTGAAATTGAGAATATACAGGGGTACGATACAGTATTTCTCGGCTTTCCCACCTGGGATATGCAACTGCCTCCTCCTATGAAAAGTTTTTTAAACAAGTATGATTTAGGTGGCAAAACAGTGATTCCGTTTAATACCAATGGTGGGTATGGAATTGGAAGTAGCTTTAACACTGTAGAAACCTTATGTCAGGATTGTAACATCCTGGAAGGTTATTCTACCAAAGGCGGAGTGGAGAGAGACGAAATCTATTTTGTAATGGAAGGTGAGAAACGCAGAGATGTACAGGCAGAGATAGAGAAATGGTTGCAAAGAATCGGTGTGACCCAATAAACTAAAAATTGAAGGAAAATGACTTTTAAAAATATGATTACCGGAATACTCCTCAGCTTGCTATGCGTGAGTTATAGTGCAAATGCACAACCGGAAGAGGGAACGAAAAAAGAATTAACCCAGAAGCAACAAGGTCTTATTTCTATTGCAGCCTATACTGCCCAAGGTGATCTGATTAATTTAGAATCTGCCCTTAATCAAGGATTAGACGAAGGCTTAACGGTAAATGAAATCAAAGAAGCCCTTATCCATCTTTATGCTTATGCGGGATTTCCACGCAGTATCCGTGGTCTGCAAACATTTATGAGTGTCCTGGAAGAACGAAAGGCCAGTGGCATCAAGGATGCACAGGGACCCGAAGCCTCCCCAATTTCAGAGGAGCCAAGCAAATACGAACGTGGAAAAGCCGTGCTCGAAGAATTGGTCCAGGCTCCGCTGGATGGGCCTCAGTCGGGCTATGCGGCTTTTGCCCCTACAATAGAAGTTTTCCTAAAAGAGCATTTGTTCGCCGATTTATTTGAACGTGATGTACTTACTTATGCGCAACGGGAATTGGTTACCATCTCTGTCCTTAGCAGCATCGGGAAAGTGGAACCTATGCTTAAAAGCCATTTCAATATTTGCCTTAATTTGGGTTTAACGCCGGGGCAATTGTTGCACTTCACAAAAATTATTGGTTCCACTATAGGTGAAAAAGAAGCAAAGGCAGCTGAATCCGTTCTGAATGAAGTGTTAGAAGAGAGAAAATAAAATTCCCAAAGAAAACTTAGAAAATGAAAAAAATAGTAGCAACATTTATGCTTGCAATGTCCATAGTTACGATAAATACTACAAGTGCTCAATCTTCAAAAGCAAATGAAAATCCTTATACCCTTGTTTATGCCGGAGCAATTACAGAAAATGTAGAGGGGGAGGTAAACATTTATCCAGTAAATTATAAGATTAATAATATCGAGATAGCTGCCAATGTTTACACACCTGCGAATTATAATCCTGCAAATAAATATCCAGCAATAGTTGTTGCGCATCCTAACGGAGGGGTAAAAGAACAGGTAGCAGGATTGTATGCACAACGATTAGCAGAGCAAGGTTATATTACTATTGCAGCAGATGCAGCTTATCAGGGTGCAAGTGGAGGAACTCCTCGAAATGTTGATAAACCAGCACATCGTATTGAAGATATTCACGCAATGGCCGATTACATTACTCAATATGAAGGTGTCGATAAAGATGATGTAGGATTGCTCGGAATTTGTGGTGGTGGAGGTTATTCCTTGAAAGCTGCCCAGGCGGATAAAAGGTTTAAAGCAGTAGCCACTCTAAGTATGTTCAATTCTGGAGAGGTAAGACGGAACGGATTTATGAAATCCCAAGTTTCTACAATTCAGGAGCGATTAAAGGAAGCTTCAGATGCCCGAGAATTAGAAGCTGCCGGAGGTGAAGTACGCTACGCTGCTGATTTAGAGTGGTCCGATGAAATGGCAGACAAAATACCGTTTGATTTATATCGTGAAGGCCACTATTACTACCACAGAACCCATGCGCACCCCAATTCCACCTTCAGGTATACGATGAGCAGTTTGATGGATTTAATGACATTTGATGCCACTACTAATATGGACCTGATCAATCAGCCTTTACTAATGATCGCCGGCAGCAATGCCGATACGTACTATATGACAGATGATGCCTTTAATAAAGCCAGTAATGCAAAAAACAAAGAGTTATTTCTAATTGATGGAGCTACTCATATTGAGACTTACTGGAAACCAGAATACGTATCGGAAGCGGTAAATAAACTAACCGATTTCTTCCGTAATAATCTAAGAACAAATGAAAGCAAAGAGAGTAAAAATTAAAGTGACATTGGCTTTGATAGCCCTTGTTATAATTTCCTGCAACCAGCCTGGAGATAATCGTCCCCAAGAAAATCCATTCCCGAAAGGTGACAAGATAAACAGCGAAAATTTTACTGGTACTGTTTATGTAAATATGCTTGCGCCAAACGATACTATTCATAATATTTCTATGGGCAATGTCACTTTTGAACCCGGAGCGAGATCAAACTGGCACTACCATCCCGGAGGCCAGGTATTAATTCTTACTCACGGAAAAGGCCATTATCAGGAAGAGGGAAAGCAGGTCCAGATCATTAAGGCAGGCGAAGTAATAAAATGCCCACCCAATATAAAACATTGGCATGGGGCATCACCAGGAGAATCAATGACTCATACCGCCATTAGTACAAATATTGATCAAGGAGGAGTGGTTTGGTTAGATCCAGTGACTACTGAAGAATATAATCCATAAAGGAGACAATTTATCTTTTAGATTTGAAGTCTACAGTTTACCAACGCCGGTTCCTCTATCTTTTTATGGTCTATAGCATAACATAGAATACTGGCAGTAAGAAAGCACCCATTTTATATTTTTCAGTTCTTCATGAGTCTCCATGCTAAAGAATATCTGCTTCTAATATTTAGATATCTATTGGCTAGTTAAAAAGTTTGTGCAACTAATAAAATTAAGTATCCGATTATAACAAGTAGCAATATCAGACAAGTCACTACTAAAATGCCAAGGGCTTTGGGAAGAATATATGCTTTTTTTAATTTTTGATTAAGGGCTGTAATTGCTTCCACAATCAAGGCATCTCTCTTCTCTTGCTCTTGAAAGAAAAACTTTAACTGTTTTTCCATTACTTCGGTGGTAATAGGAATACTCCGGGTGTTGAGTTCCTCAGTCATTTTTTTCATCTGCAGGAGACCATCTTGGAAATCCTGCATTTCATCCGCCATAAGCTCCATAATTTCATCCAGCTTCTTCATCACTTTTTAGTTTTAAAATCCTATGCCTGGATCCAGTGCCCTTTTTATGGTTTGCTTCACCAAATCCTTTACCATTTTATTTATAAAGCCGGTGCTAAGTTGAATTGTATTACTGGCCAACTGCAAAGACTTGGGTGCTTCTTTTAATTTTGTGAAGCTATTATTCTGGCTAATTCCAAGGACAATTTTACTGCCACTCATAGATCGGTGTATCTCGCTTCCCTTTAGGTTTATTCCTTTAAATTCGAACCGGAAACCCTGTAGCTGATTCGATTTATTAATGGAGGGGATTACCGTTACCCGGTGCTTCTGCATTCTTTTTATGTACTCGTCGAGAGACTTGGGCCTGGAGAGCAAAACCTTTTCATGAATATTCTGAACTTCCTTGCGAAGTTGCTTTAGCTCCAGAAGCCTATCTTGTTGCACTTCCCTAACCCTTGTGAGTCCCATGTGCCTGGCCACATTATCTGCAGCAATTTGACTTCGCTTTCCAATAAAATTATCTTTATATGTCTCTCCTGTCATACTTATGCGATTCACATAGATATGAATATGGATGTGTTCTTTATCTCTGTGTACAAAGGAAATTGCCTGATGATTTCTAAGGTTCATCTCTATCAAGAATCGCTTGGCTATTGCTCCAAGATCTTTTCGGGTCATCTTTTTTCCATCTTCTATGGTGGGACTTACTACAAAGCTTAAAGTATTATTGATGCATCTGCTATTTTGTGACTGTATGATCTTAAATTCTTCGGCAATCTCCTGCGGTGTATCTCCTGCCAGGAATTCCTTCAGAACTACTTCAGCATCTTTTTCCTGGTTCCAACCATAGGCTATAGATTCCTTTGTTCGAGATATGGAGTGTCCTTTCCCAATCATTTTCTAAAGTTTTTTAAGTGGGTTCTTATATCTTCAGCCAGATTTTTTACAGTCTCAGCTAGCTGAGGATCCCGATTTTTAAACATGCTGCTGATTCTGGAAAAGTTAGTTTTGTACTGTACGAGTAAGCGGTAAAATTCCAGTTGTTCAGGAGTAATTCTTTCAACAATATTTCTTTCGAAGGCAGTGGAACGAAGGTATTCTGAAAGAGAAATTCCTGCCCTGGCCGCTCTTTTTTTGAGTAGCTTTTTCTCGTAAATCGAGCAGCGGATTTGGATGAATTCTCGTTTCATTTTTTCGTTTTCTGTCTTTGCAACCTCCGGGCGCAAAGCAAGATTGTCATGACAATGACACATCTTGCTTTGCTACTCAAAAAAGTAGAAGTAAGTCATTAGCCTGATTTGGTTTTTAATGGTTTGTACTTCCTGTCATGGGTGCCATGAACTAGTTTTTCATTCAAGTCTTTATGGCCTTCACACAACGAACTTCCATCCCTAGAATGAGGTATGATTCTTAGAACATTTTCGGTTGCTTTAATTCCGGAGGAGTCGCGGTCCAGGTATAAAGTCACAGTGGAGTATTGGCTTAGAATTTCATGGATCTCAGGTAAAAAAGACAGGGAATTCAAAATCAGTAAATCTGCATTTTCGACCTCTTCTGGTACTAAGACTACTAAAGACAGAAGATCAAACATTCCTTCCAGAACAATTATATGGTCATAACCCTGATTGAGATAGGAATAACTTTTAGGTGGTGTGGAGGTTTTGAAATAAAGATTGCGAAGCTCCCAACCTCCTAAATGGTTCTGCAGGCCCAGGGCAAAGAATCTTTTACCATTCGAAGTATACCAGATTTCCTTGCAGTAGATTTTTGCTACTTCAACCGGGATATTGCGAGTTTGAAGATATTTCTTAAGCATTTTATGTTCTATTCGAAGAATCTTCAAAACTTTATTTACAGGTCCTATCCCAATACTTCTGACTTGCCCATTCATAGAATAATTAGAAACAGGTATTCCATCTGACAAATAAGCTAGTGCTTCTGCTACGGAACAATTCAAGATGAGGCATACCAGGTCAATCACGTTTCCTCCTTTCCCTATGCCGAAGTCGTACCACCTGTTTAGTCTAAAGGAAATTTTAAAAGAGGCTTCTGTTTCTGATCGCAGGGGACTCAGAAACCAGGCTTCTTTTTCTGTTTTTCGAGTGGGAAGATGCCCCATTTTTATCAGCGTTTCCAAAATGCCGATGGTTCGGGCTTCATCACAGTTCATCTTTTTTATTTTCATCAGCATATTTTTTACATCAAATTGTAGCTTTTTGTAAACAGGAAGTTGTCGTCTTGTTTTTTGTCATCATTTTATTTTTGATGACAGTTTGATGACAAAATGATGACAGCCGTAACCCTTGCTATTACTGGTCTTATCTTACTTTGTCATCAATTCATCAAAAAAATATATAGTTTCACAGTTTTTCTTTCAAAAGCAGTCTTCATTTTGATGAAACGATGACAGCAGCTGAAACCTCCCGAAAATACTGGAGTTTCCCTGTCATCGTTTTGTCATCATTTCATCATTTTCCCCCAGAAGAAGGAGTTCAGGTATTTTTGAGATCCTCAAAATTCTCCAGCAGAAAATTTTTATTTATAGTGAAATAGCGTCCTTTAGCTTCCCTGAAGGTAGTAGAGCCATCTCCCCAGAGTAGGAACTTTTGATAGCGGTTAGAGTTGCTTTGGTTCTCCAGTTTCCACTCCTTTTTCAGGATATTTCGAATTTGAGTAAGATCGAAGCGGAGCCTTGATTTACTTATGGCGTTATAGGCATCCATAGGACATAAGGCAAGAGTTTCCAGATCATGGTCTTCCATGATCATAAGAAGAATACCGGCCAATTCCCTTTCCACTCGGTTCCGGTTATTCTGCACCAGTCTCTTCAAGGCAGGAGTTTCTATTTGATCAGCTGTGAACCACATCCTTGTGTGGTGTTTGGAATAGAGCTTCCTGTTTTTCAAGTAGAACAGAAAAGCCGGAATTTCTTTGGCCAGGGCTTCCAAAAATCCTGTTTGTTCCTTTTTTATCAGCGGTACCTGCAGAACCCAGAAGCGGGTTTCGTGGTGGTCAATTTTGATAAAGTTCTCTTCATTGTTACTACAGAGAATAAACTTGCCAAAGAATTCCACTTCCCGCTTGTCTTTCCCCTTTGCCTCAAGTTTATTGATATTAGTAGTACTGAGATATTTAATTCTTTCAGTCAGCTCCTCTTTATTGAATAGTACTTCATCGATACAGATCAGCAGTTTGTTCGCCCAATCAGAATTGAACTGACTGGTGAAGCTGTCATTAGTAAGATAGGTGAGGTTGTTTTCGAAGATAAGCTTTAGCCATTTCAGAAAAGTACTCTTACCAGTGGAGCGTTCCCGCGACACCAGGCAGAGAATAGGAAGGATTTGAGTTGGCCTGGTAAATAATAGCTGCAGGTAATCCAGGCCAAGTTCATAATGAGTTCCAAAGATATGCTTAACAAATTTGAAAGAAGCTCCGCAATGTCCTTCTTTTAAGATGTGACTTAGCGGCGAATAGGTATTGTAAAAATCATGGAAGGAGGATTTAAAATTCAGATGGTCCGGGATACAGGTGAAGCCATCATATTTCGGAAGGCTGCAAGAAAAGTTTTTCCGTGGTCCTGCCGGATCGTTTCAATATTCCATGGCACCAGGGCTTCATTTTCCACGCCGGAGATACTTGGAGCATTTACAATTTTGTAGTACTGGGTGCCGACCCGGATGTATGATTTTCTTTTCTCCACCATCTCAATTGTTTGACTCTTTTTGTAGTGACAATTATTTACTTAAATATAATTACAACCTCTTGTTTTTGAGCTATTAACACAAAAAATAAGATTTGGATACGAATCATTTGAAATGAAATTGTTTCAAATTGATCTTATTTAAAAAATGGTCAAATGACGGCAGGTAAAGCTTCTGGAAAAAAGGGCGGAATCTTTATTTTTAGAGATTTCAGGAAGAAAAAAGCAGGAAGAGCAAAAATTACTATAAATTCAATTCTTGTATTTCATCTTTTTCATGATTTACTTTTTGTATCTCGAGCGTTTTCCATTTTCCCAAAAACTATTTGTGCATCTGAACAAGATTTCCTATTTCTTTTGATTTACTTCCCGTAGAGCCGTCGCTGTTACCATTTTCGGTTGCTACTTGAGGGAATTTAGAATTAGGATAGGCCGTAATTTAAAATTTTTCACCAAGAGCTGGAATTTCATTCAGGCCGGCTAACTTCTAAATTCCGTTGCTTTGCATTAGTATAAATGGTAACAGCGATGGGGGGAGGTGTAAAATTAGGTGAAGAGGCATCTCTCATTACTGAATTTAATGGCTTGCAGGATTTGGCGGACTCTTGACTAACGGATAGTACAAAATTCTATTTTTTAGAACATCCTCACTAATCCGTTAATCATGTGTCCAAGACCTCCCCCCAAAGCTCTTTTCCTGGAACGCAGTGGAAGGGAATGTGCTTTGGGGGAATTTTTGCACTGCTCAACTAGGAAACTACGAGATCATTTGCATCATCTAATACTTCGCTGTCAAAGTCTTTCAAATAAGTTTGAGTGGTACGTAGAGAATGATGCCCTAATCCCTCACTAATAACTTCTGTTGCTACTCCTAAATGTTTGGCAATTGTGGCCCATGAATGGCGCATATAGTAGGAGGTCATTCTCTCTTCGATACCGGCGTCATCCGCAATCTTTTTTAGAAGTTTATTTACTAATCTTCGATCAGACCGGTATTTGGTGAAACTTTCAGGAGATCCATCATAGCCTATTGGGAAAATAAAATCATTCTGATCTTTATTTTTGAGGTAATAATCAAGAATTCCTGCCAGTTCCACTGTTATTCTTACGGAAAGCGAATCTCCAGTCTTACTACGACCATAGTGTATCCTGTTTCCTGTTATATTTTTTACCTGGAGTTTAGCCAGATCAATAAGATTCATGCCCCGACAATTAAACATACTCAAGAGATAATTTTTAGTATGCCATAGACTGGAATTGGTTTCATATTCAAGACTTCTAATCGCCATTATTTTTTCCTTTGTAAGAGCCTTTTTTTTGTTTCTTTTTGTTGAAGGAATACGATAGAGTGAGAAGGGATTTTTTACCGGTACATAGACATCTTCTTTAATAGCACTATTGTAAATTGCCCTTATTGCTCTAAGATAAGCACTAATACCATTTTTGGAGTTTCCCTTACCCAGATGTTCTGCTTCAAATTCCTGAAGAAAAGAAACATTAATTTGATTAAATTTTACAGGTTTCTCATCGTTAAACTTTGTCAAGGCAGTTATCGAATCCTGGTACCATTTAGCAGTACTCGGTTTTTTAATTTTATTTTTTCTTTTAATAAGAACAGCTCCCCATGCATTAATGGTGGTTTCGTTGGATAAATTCCTTCTAAGCTCAGAATCTTTTTCTCCATCCCAGATTTTCTTGATGTTTTCCACCAGTGTATTAACTGAAACGTCATTCAAAGTTTCCCCTAGATCTATGGTCAATTTTTTAGCAAGATTTACTTTATTAGCTATTTCTCGATTAATTGAATCGCAATCAATTTCTTTATTTACAAAAGCAGATTTTTTAAGCTTCATGTTTTTAGAATCCCACCCCGGTATTGAAGTCCAATAGGGAAGGCGTATCATTCTAGATTTTCTATGAAAAATTTTGACCACTATAGGATAGAGTCCGCTTTTAGAAGATTTGGATTTTTCCCTGGTATCTAAAATGAGCTTAATTTGTGCCATAATTTTAAAGTTTAAATTTTAAATTTATACAATTTTACGCACACTTTACGCACACTTTTTTAGGCTATTAATTGGTTTCAAATGATATTAAAATCTATTAAAATGGTGATTTTCAATACATTATAATTTTACATAAAAGTAAAAATGCTAAAATTTGTTGCCTTCTAAGCAGACGGTCAGAGGTTCGAATCCTCTCGCGATCACAACTTGAAACCCCTAGTTTTACTAGGGGTTTCGTTGTTTTAAGACTCTTCTGAAAAAAACCGAATTTATTTAAGATCGATAGCTATTGAAACACGCTAAGCAGGCTTTCTACTCAAAGAATAGACCTGAACCCGATCCCGGATTAATGACCTAACTTAGCAGCTCCAAATTAAAGTAGAGAGTGAGAGTTATTGACATCGACAAATGGAACAGGAGGGAACATTATGAATTCTTCTCAAAAATGGCCAATCCAATGTTTGGCATAGTAACAGAGGTTGAATGTACCGGGGCTTATAAATTTTCAGTAGATGCCGGTATTTCCTTCTTCGCCTATTATCTACATAAATCAATGATTGCGGTAAATTCAGTAACCGAGCTAAAATATCGGATAATCAATGAAGAGGTAGTAGCTTTTGATACTATACATGCAGGAACCACAATTGGCAGAGAAGATGGCACCTTTGGTTTTGCATTTATACCTTTCAGCGAAAGCTTTGAGATATTTAATGAAGACCTGCAAAAGGAAATAGCAGCTGTTAAATCTACAACATGATTGAGGCTGAACAATGATGATATCACGAAAGATCTTATCCGTCATTCTACCTTTCCCTGGCATTCTTTCACAGGACTTTTGCATCCGAGTAACCATGACAAAAAAGAATCTGTGCCTAAAATCACTTTCGGAAAATTTGCTGTTCGTGATAACAAAAAATATCTTCCTGTATCAATAGAGGCTCATCATGGGCTTGTTGATGGGCTGCATTTGGGAAAGTATCTGGAAAATTTTCAGGAACAACTTAATAAAAAAGTATAGGTGCCTATTGCCCAAAAAGGACCGATAGGAGCTGGTCACCAGACCACCATAGAAAAATCAAATCTGAAACCTCCAGGGGAATTAAGACGAACAAAATTATCGAAGTGGCTACCGGCGGTTATAAAAATTAAAAAATTAAGCCTCCATCGGCAAATCTTTATACTTTCCTTCGGGCCTGTTCAATCCCCTCTTTTATCAAATTATTAAGTTCCGAAAATGGCACTTTGCCACGCAAATCTTTTTTCACTGCAAGCCGAATAGCGGCGCGGGCGTCTTCTTTTTGGGTCCAGTCGAGCTGGAGGTTTTTCTTCCCAAACCTTAAACCAGCCTAGTGCAGAAATCCGTTTGAAACGAAAGGCAGTGCACGATAAAGCGCAGAATGCCAGTATTCCCAGTCATGGCCGCCATCTCTTACTCTTAATTCAGAAGGGATCTCAGCCTTCTGCATCGCGCGGTAAAAATCGAGGTTTATTGGAAGTAAGAAGTCATCGTCCCCACAATCTATAAACCATCTGATATCCTTTATTCTTCCTGTGTTTCTGTATCGGTATTGGCGACAAATTTCACCGCATGGTTTTCGAGGACGGCTCTGTTCAATTCTTTGCCTTTTTCATCTGCATCCTGGATTCCGCCACCGGGTTCGATTCCTAGCCAGGCGCTCATGGCATAGACCGAGGAGAACATATCCGGGTGTTTCTGTGCGTAAACGACAGATCCACCGCCGCCCATGGAGAGTCCGGCAATCGCGCGGTGTTTCTTATCGGGAATTGTTCTGTAGGTCTTTTCTATATGTGGGA
>Ga0208014_1000492_pt1 | contig 15874 bp, 16 predicted proteins | sample 25_taG_FD_184099 | JGI IMG/M metagenome (GOLD analysis project Ga0208014, IMG submission 184099) | Marine viral communities from Cariaco Basin, Caribbean Sea - 25_WHOI_OMZ (SPAdes) (version 2) | ecosystem: Environmental > Aquatic > Marine > Oceanic | place: Caribbean Sea: Cariaco Basin...
AGCGCAGGCACATATTTATATAAATTTGTTAAAAACCAACCCGAAACTTGCTAAAGTTATTCGTTAAATACAAATCGGTACTCCGTTTCATCTTTATGTTTTTGGGGAGTTACCTGGTTTTTACACTCCTTTATAATCTTTACCTCGAGTTTTTTAGATCTCCGGTTTATTACCCCGATTATTTTACCCATCTCGTAGCAAAACAAAGTGAGGCCTTAATAAGTAGCTTTAGCTACAATGCACAAATTTTACCTCACCAGTCAGAACTTTCTATGAAGTTGATCGTGAATGACGCTTATTTAGCGAGAATTGTAGAGGGTTGTAACGCGATTAGTATTATAATTCTGTTTGCATCTTTTGTGCTTTCCTTCTTCGGAAAATTAAAATTAACGCTACTTTATTTATCGGCGGGTGCTGTAATAGTATACGCAATGAATATAATCAGGATCGCTATTCTCGCCATTGGAATTTATGAATACCCTGAGTATACCGACTTTCTTCATAGCATTATTTTCCCATTAATTATCTACGGTACCGTTTTTATACTTTGGCTTATTTGGGTGCGTATTTATAGCCGTAAACATAACGTATGAAGCAGCTATTAAGACTTTCGGGAATTGGGATTTTAGTAGTCTTACTGGTTTTGGTAAGGCTTTTTGAACATCAGTTGTTTTACGACCCTTTAATTGATTTTTATCGCTACGGTGGGCATTTAGCGATGGATGTGCCTCAAATTATCTTCCCTAAACTATTGCTGAATATAAGTTTACGCTACTGGCTAAACACTATAATTTCCCTGGTTATTCTTTTTGTAGCTTTTCGAGATAAGAATATCGTGAAATTCGCCGGCTTATTATTTGCTTTACTTTTCGGAATTAGCCTCGCCACGTTTAGCGTACTTTATTTTAATCTAAATGCACAAAATGTAATGGGCTTATTTTATGTGAGAAGATTCCTAATTCATCCGTTGTTTATTCTCATTTTACTCCCTGCTTTTTATTATTATCGCCTGAAAAAAAGGGCAAATCCATAATATTGAAAGTTTTTCCAAAAAACCTGAAAATGCTTTATTTCAAAATTTTACCTATTTTTGTAGCTGATGAAAAAAGCTTTTCAACATAGCATTTCTGTAGCAATGGCACTTTTAGTGCTGTTTTCAACCTTTTCTTTTACGGTTGATAAACATTTCTGCGGAAGCTTTTTAGTAGATAAAGCTATTTTTTCTGAAGCCAAAACCTGCGGTATGGAAATGGAAACTTCAGCTGAAGATTCTTGCTGCACTAATGAAAAATTGGCAATAGAAGGTCAGGATGAGTTAAAACATCAGTTTGATTCTCTGGACCTGGACCAACAAGTTTTTCTTGCCGGTTTTGCTTATTCCTATATCTTCGTTTTAGAAGATTATTCAAGGGAAATTACTCCATTTAGAGATTATTCTCCTCCCTTGCTCGTCAGCGATATTCAGCTGGAAGGTCAGGTCTTTCTTATTTGATTATTGAATTTTAGATACTTACCGGTTCATCTTTGAAATCCGGCAATAGCCTCGTTTTTATAATTGGCTTTTTAAATTATTCTAAAATTTGATAGTTGAAATATTATGCTGAACAAAAGCATTAAATTCTTAATAGAAAATAAACTCGTAGCGGTTATTTTACTTGCCCTTTTTGTGGGCTGGGGTGTGGTGAACGCGCCATTTAACTGGGACACCGGCTTTTTACCTTCAGATCCTGTGGCTGTAGATGCGATTCCCGATATTGGTGAAAACCAGCAAATAGTATTTACAAAATGGCCCGGGCGATCACCTCAGGATATCGAAGATCAGATCACCTATCCGCTTACGACTTCCCTGCTGGGAATTCCCGGGGTAAAAACCATTCGTAGTTCTTCCATGTTTGGTTTCTCCAGTATCTATATCATTTTTGAAGAGGATGTAGAATTCTACTGGAGCCGAAGCAGAATTCTGGAAAAGCTCAATTCCCTTCCCTCAAATTTGTTGCCCGATGGCGTTAACCCTGCACTTGGGCCAGATGCTACCGGCCTGGGCCAGATCTTCTGGTACACGTTAGAAGGCCGTGATAAAGATGGAAATGTTACCGGTGGCTGGGATTTACACGAGCTAAGAAGTATCCAGGACTATTACGTGAAATATGCTCTTTCCGGAGCCAGTGGGGTTTCTGAAGTGGCTTCTATCGGCGGCTATGTTCAGGAATATCAAATAGATGTTGATCCGGAACTCATGCGCCAGTACGGGATCGGACTTCAGGAAGTGGTTTTAGCGGTAAAAGAAAGCAATCGAGATATAGGCGCACAAACCCTGGAGATCAATAATGCCGAATATCTTGTGCGTGGTTTAGGTTACGTGAAATCGGTGGAAGATATCGAGAATGCTGTGGTAACTTCTGAAGATTTTACTTCAGTAAGCATCAAAGATATCGCGAAGGTTTCTTTAGGTCCCGCCCAAAGAAGAGGAATTCTGGATAAGGAAGGGGCAGAGGTTGTTGGCGGAGTTGTGGTAGCGCGTTATGGCGCAAATCCGCTGGAGGTGATCAATAATGTTAAGGAACAAATAGATGAGATTAGCCGTGGTTTACCTTCCAAAACTCTTAAAGATGGAGCTGTTTCCCAGGTGACCATCGTGCCTTTTTATGACCGTACTGAATTGATAAAGGAAACCCTGGACACCTTAAACGAGGCCTTAACTATGGAAATCCTTATCACGATCTTAGTGATTATTGTAATGGTGTTCAATTTACGGGCTTCGGTACTTATTTCGGGCTTGTTGCCGGTTGCGGTTTTAATGGTTTTTATCTCGATGAAACTATTTAATGTGCCGGCCAATATTGTGGCTTTATCTGGTATCGCTATTGCTATTGGGACTATGGTAGATGTTGGCGTTATCTTATCTGAAAATATCCTTCGGCATCTCGATGAACGCAGTACCGATGAACATGGAAATAAACTTCCTATTAACACTGTTGTTTATAATGCCACTTCAGAAGTTTCTGGAGCGATCTTAACTGCTGTGCTTACTACTATTATTAGTTTTATCCCTGTCTTTACTATGGTAGGAGCCGAAGGGAAATTATTTAGACCTCTGGCGTTTACTAAAACTATGGCGCTGGTGGCTTCTTTAATTGTGGCTTTATTTTTAATCCCACCTTTTGCTGCAACTTTCTTTAAAAAAAGAACCCTAAAAACCAGCCTTGGGTATGTATTCAATGTAATCCTTGTCATAGCGGGACTCACTGCGATGATTTTCGGTTATTTTACCGGGATCATTTTAGTTGCTTTTGGCGTGACTGGTATTTTAATACTTCAGAAAAAGATCACACCAAAAAGGGCAAATCTTATCAATATCGTCATTTCAGCTTTCGCCATAGTCTTTTTATTGGCTGAATATTAGAGACCGCTTGGTTTTGACCGAAGCATTTTTATGAACCTTATTTTCGTGGGGCTTATCGCTTTTGGTTTACTGGGCATTTTCACGGTTTTCAGAAGAAATTATACCCGAATTTTGACCTGGGCGCTGGCTAATAAGATCCTTTTTCTATCAGTGCCCACGGTAATTGTGATTTTTGGATTCTTAATCATGAAAAATACAGGCAAGGAATTTATGCCTTCTCTAAATGAAGGCTCCTTTTTATTGATGCCAACTTCTATGCCGCATGCGGGCGTGGAAGAAAATAAGAGAGTTTTGCAGCAACTGGATATGGCTGTAGCCAGTATTCCTGAAATTGAAACCGTGGTAGGAAAGGCTGGCCGAACCGAATCTGCACTGGATCCAGCGCCACTTTCTATGTATGAAAATATCATTCAGTATAAATCTGAATATATGCGGAATGCAGATGGAGAACGCCAGCGCTATAAGGTAAATGAAGATGGCCTATTTGTACTGAAGAATGGCAAGCTGGCAATAAATCCCAATTCTGATATTGACGAAGATGTCAATTATAAAGAAGCTAAACTGGTCTCTGATCCATTGAGTCTGAAACACGAGCAACTACTGCCCGATGAAGATGGGGAATATTTCCGAAACTGGCGCCTTGGAATAGAATCACCCGATGATATCTGGAATGAAATCGTACAGGTTACCAAGTTACCCGGTGTTACTTCGGCACCAAAACTTCAACCTATTGAAACCCGACTGGTTATGCTGCAAACCGGGATGCGCGCGCCAATGGGAATAAAAGTAAAAGGGGATAACCTGCAACAAATTGAAGCTTTCGGAATGAAGCTGGAGGAAATCCTGAAAGAAGCTGAAGGCGTAAAAGGTGAAGCTGTTTTCGCCGATAGAATCGTAGGGAAACCTTACTTATTGATCGATATTAAACGCGATCGCCTGATCAGATACGGAGTATCTATTGAAGATGTTCAGCAAATTCTGGAAATTGCGGTGGGCGGAATGCAGATTTCGCAGACTGTAGAGGGGCGGGAACGATATGGAGTTAGAGTGCGTTATCCTCGAGAATTAAGAGCTAACCCCGAAGATATTAAAGATATTTATGTTCCTGTAGAAGGTGGAAGCCCAATACCATTAAGCGAATTGGTAAATATAAGGTATGAAAAGGGGCCGCAAGTGATTAAAAGTGAGGATACCTTTTTAATTGGTTACGTGTTGTTCGATAAGCTAGATGGTTATGCAGAAGTAGACGTGGTGGAAAATGCCCAGGCAACTATTCAGGAGAAAATAGATTCGGGGGAATTGGTAGTTCCCCAGGGTATCAACTACCGTTTTACGGGTACTTATGAAAATCAGCTAAGGGCAGAAAAAACGCTTTCTGTCGTTGTGCCTTTATCCTTGCTCATCATTTTCCTGATCCTTTATTTTCAGTTTAAATCTGTTTCAACTTCGTTAATGGTGTTTACAGGAATTGCGGTTGCTTTTGCCGGTGGTTTCTTAATGATCTGGTTTTATGGTCAGGATTGGTTTATGAATTTTAACTTCTTTGGGGAGAACCTGCGCGACTTATTCCAGATGCATACCATTAATCTTAGTGTGGCGGTTTGGGTAGGTTTTATTGCTCTTTTTGGAATTGCGACCGATGATGGAGTGGTTATGGCCACTTACCTTACCCAAACTTTTGATAAAAATCTAACTGAAACTAAAGACCAGGTAAGAGCATCTGTAATAGAAGCAGGTGAAAAACGGATAAGACCTTGTTTGATGACCACGGCTACAACGATCCTTGCTTTACTACCAATTCTAACTTCAACCGGAAGAGGTAGTGATATCATGATCCCAATGGCAATACCTGCTTTTGGAGGAATGCTCATTGCATTGATAACACTCTTCGTGGTGCCGGTACTTTTTAGTTGGAGAAAGGAAAGTCAGTTAAAAGTTAAAAACTAAAAGTGATCAACTAAAAATTTACAATTATGGCTAAAAGTATTTTAAGAGATAAAAGCTATTCGTTTGCTCTTTTGGTTATTCAGAGACATAAAATAATTGTTAATGAGAAAAAGGAGTTTGTGATAAGTAAACAAATTTTAAGAAGTGGAACAGCAATCGGTGCGCTTATTCGAGAAGCAGAATTTGCAGAAAGTAAAAAAGACTTTATTCACAAAATGAGCATTGCTTTAAAAGAGGCAAACGAGACAATTTATTGGTTAGACTTATTGAAAGATTCAGAGTTTATTGAGTATTCAGTTCATAAGGATCTTCAGGTTAACTGCAAGGAATTGGTAGCTATGTTGGTGAGTACCATTAAAACCGCCAAATCTAAAATTTAGTAAGATGAAAATTTTTCAAATAAAATTCATTGGGCATATGGAAGGACGAAAGTTAAGCTTTAAAAGTCTTCTCGTACTTTTCACTCTTCACTTTTCGTTTTTAACTTATAACTCCAGTGCCCAGCAATTGGAGTCTTATATCCAGGTGGCGGAAGAGAATAATCCGCAGATCCAGTCTTTTAATTTGAGATATGAGATTGCAGAAGAAAAGATCAACGAGGTGAACGCTTACCCTGATACCGAGTTTGGAATAGGGTATTTTGTGAGTGAACCAGAAACCAGAACGGGTCCACAAAAAGTAAGGCTCTCTGTAAGGCAGATGCTTCCCTGGTTTGGGACGGTTACCGCAAGGGAAAATTATGCGGGTTCTATGGCAGATGCAGAATATGTAGAGATAGCTGTCGCCAAGCGTCAACTGGCCCTTGCTGTTGCCCAGGCTTACTACCGATTATATGCGAACGAGACTAAACAAAAGATCTTAAAGGAAAATATAGAATTATTAGAGACCTTTCACGAACTGGCGCTTAATTCCCTTGAAGTGGGCAGTGCTTCAGCTGTAGATGTATTGAGGCTTCAAATGCGCCAAAATGATTTGGCCCAGCAAAAAGAAAGCCTGGAACAGGAATTTAATGCGGAAGAAGTGCTCTTCAATAATCTGCTGAACCGGGAAGAAGATCTTGCAGTAGATGTAGTTGATTCGCTTTTTATTCCGGAGGCTCAAACGGATGAGGAGGAAAGAGTAGCGCAAGTGCACCCGGAATTATTGAAATTCGACAAACTCTATGAATCGGTAGTAGAAGCAGAAAAATTGAATCTTAAAGATGCGGCGCCAAAACTGGGTTTCGGGGTAGATTATGTAAGCGTTGCAGACCGTACCGATATGGCCTTAGCCGATAACGGAAAGGATATTCTAATGCCTATGGTTTCGGTTTCTATTCCCATTTTCAACAGTAAATATAAGTCGGTTACAAAGCAAAATGAACTTCGACAAAAGGAATTACAGGCACAAAAAGACCAACGCTTAAATCTTTTACAAACCAGGTTAGAAGAAGCCGTGAGCATTAGAAATTCGGCAAGAATGTCTGCGAATACTTTTATTGAAAATTTAGAGCAGGCGAAAGATGCAGAAGAGATCCTGGTAAAAAGCTATGAAACGGGGACAATTGATTTTAATGATGTGCTGGAAATACAGGAATTACAGCTAAAATTTCAAATCGGTCTTATCGAATCCGTAAAGAACTATTATATGCAAGCTGCGGTAATCAATTACCTAAGTAAATAGGTTAGAAATAATTTTTGTCAAGCTACGACAAGGTTTAGCTAGATAGAAATATCAGAAATAATAGAACAAGTAATATTTAAAAAATGAAAAAATATATCATTTATATCCTAATCCTTATCAGTGGCCTGGTGCTGGGGTATCTTTTCTTTGGAACAGGAGACGTGAAAAGCGTAAAGCAAGAAACTGAAGTGGCAGAGAAACATGAGCATAAAGGAGAAACTTCTCAAATGTGGACTTGTTCTATGCATCCACAGATTATGCAACCCGAACCCGGTGATTGCCCTATTTGCGGAATGGAACTTATTCCTGCAGATGCTAATGCCGATGGCCTAGGGGCAGATGAGTTCCAAATGACCAACAATGCTATGGCTCTGGCCAATATTCAAACCATTACTGTTGGGGGAGGGGGAGAAGTTGAAAATACCCTTACTCTATCAGGTAAGATCCAGGTAAATGAAGAAGCCAATGCGGTGCAGGTAGCCTATTTTGCAGGAAGAATAGAAAGCCTTAATGTTAGTTTTACCGGTGAAAATGTGAATAGGGGCAAGCTTTTGGCGACTATTTATTCCCCAGAACTTGTTGCCGCACAACAGGAATTGCTTACAGCAGCAAAAATGAAGGAAAGTCAACCGGCGCTTTATAATGCTGTACGAAACAAACTAAAATTATGGAAATTATCAGACGCGCAAATAAATTCTATTGAAGAAGCCGGCCGGGTAAAGGAGAACTTTCCGGTTTTTGCAACAGTATCGGGAACGGTTACTGAAAAATTGGTACAGGAGGGAGATTATGTTGAACAGGGACAGCCTTTGTTTAAGCTGGCAAATTTGAATTCGGTTTGGGCGGTTTTTGATGCGTATGAGAATCAGATTTCCGGTTTGGGGGAAGGTCAAAAGATCAAGGTAACCACCAATGCCTATCCCGATAAGGAACTGGAAGCTACCATTTCTTTTATAGATCCGGTTTTGAATACAGCTAGCAGAACGCTAAGGCTTAGGGCAGTTTTGGATAATAAGAATGAAAATTTAAAACCCGGAATGTTTGTTAAGGCAAAACTAGAAAGAAGTGCAGGGCAGGAACAGGAGTCTACTTTAAGCATTCCAAAAACTGCGGTTTTATGGACCGGAGAACGTTCGCTGGTGTATGTGAAGACCAGCCGTGATAAGCCTGTTTTTGAAATGCGGGAAATAGAATTAGGCGCCACTTTAGGCGAAACCTACGAAGTATTATCCGGTCTTGAGGCTGGCGAAGAAATTGTAGCTCACGGAACATTCACCGTAGATGCCGCGGCGCAATTGCAAGGCAAAAAGTCTATGATGAATCAGGGGAAAAGCGAGGAGGATGCTGCTAAAATGCAAATGAATTTACCCGAAAGCTTTCAAAAAGACTTTAAGCCTGTGTTAGCTGCTTATTTTGATTTAAAAGATGCTTTTGTAAACACCAATGTTGAAGGGACTAAAACGGCTGCCTCCAAAATGCTTCAGGAGGTCAATGGCCTCAAAGAAACTAATCTTGGAGCAATGGAAACTGAGCATCTAAAAAAGATTAGGAGTATGCTTGAGGCTATTTCAGAAAATGACGATATAGAAAACCAGCGAGATCACTTTATAGTGCTTTCAGAAAATATAATCGCTTTCGCCTCCAATATGGAAACCTTTAAAAAACCGGTTTATATTCAACATTGCCCTATGGTAAATAACAATAAGGGAGCCGATTGGTTAAGCCTTTCCGAAGAAATTAGAAATCCATATTTCGGGGAGGTAATGATGAATTGCGGAGATACTCAACAAAAATTGTAAGACGGCCGCATAATTGGGCTAAATAAAATTAACAGAAAATGCTTGTAAAGGTTTTTATAAAAAATATGGTTTGCGACCGATGTATAAAGGTGGTGAGAAACGAATTGCTTGAAGCTGGCGTTGAAGTGGTTGAGGTAGAACTGGGCCGGGTGGTCTATAAAAGCCTTGATAAAGAGCAAGATGCACGCAAATTGTATAATGTTCTGAATGAAAACGGGTTTCAGTTAATCGAAAGTACCGATAGAATCTTAGTGGAAAAGGTAAAACTTAGTTTAATACGCCTTCTGCAAAAGTTGCCAATAGAAAAAACAGGCACCTTATCAAGCTATTTATCAGAGAAAACCAATTGTGATTATTCACGATTGAGCAGGATCTTTTCCTATACCGAAAATACTACTTTAGAGAAGTATTTTATAAAATTAAAAATTGAAAAAGTGAAAGAACTTATTCAAACCAGTGAATATAATTTTACGGAAATAAGTCAACTGCTGGATTACAGTAATGCTAACCATTTGTCAAGGCAATTTAAATCTGAAACAGGAATGAATCTTACCGAATATAAGGCTCTAAATCAAAATTTTAGGAATTCTTTAGACCAAATTTTATAGAAGCTTTATCAAAATATGATAAGCTATGGAGCTATTTGTCCGTAATTTAGAGTTCAACCAAAACCTAGTCAAAAATGAAAAATATACTCTTAAATTTTGGAGTGATCTTCTTAATGACGATCCCTCTAATTTCCTGTGTAGATAACAAAGGAAAACAATCGGTTGAAATAGACACCCCTGAAGAGGTTAAAAAAGCGGAAGAAAAAACAGCAGATGTTGCCGATCAGGATTTTATAGATGGGATGACAGGAAAAATATGGCATAACTACCTGGAAATTAAAATAGCTTTAACCAATGCTGATGCCAACAAGGTTCAGGATATCGCTAAAAGTATGGTTGCCTCCTTTTCGGAAGAGCGTGCAGATTTGAAAGCTATGGCCCAGGAATTGTCTGAAACCGAAGACCTGGAAAAACAAAGGGAATTATTCGCAGCATTTACAGATAAAGCGGGGCCTATGTTTGAAGATGCACTTTCTGGTGGTACGATCTATAAAAAGTTCTGTCCTATGGCATTTAACAATAAAGGGGCTTACTGGTATGCTGATATCGAAGAATTAAGCAATCCATATTTCGGTGATAAAATGCCCAATTGTGGTTCTGTAAAAAAGACAATTAAAAAGTAAAAACTAAACTAACCAAAACCAAAATAAGATGAATCCAGAAGATAAAAAGCAACATAAAAAAAGTGGGAGTAATTATAGTAGATTTTTTCTAATGCTTGGTCTCTCCTTTTTGGCGATGTACATCACCATGTATTTTAATACTTACGAGTTTGATCACGTATATTTTAGCCTTACGCGATTTTATATGACCTGCCTGGGAATTTCAGCGATGGCAGTAATTATGCTTTCTCTTATGCTTAAAATGTATAAAAACAAGAAAAAAAATATTGCCATTTATTTGGGGAGTCTTGTCTTATTCGTTTCGGCCTTAGGTTTGGTAAGAGCACAACGTCCAATTATTGGTGATGTTTTATATATGAAAGCGATGATTCCTCACCATTCTATCGCGATTTTAACCAGTAAAAGAGCCGATCTTCAGGATCCCGAAACTAAAAAATTGGCTAAAGAAATTATTGAAGCTCAGAAAAGGGAAATTGCTCAAATGAAAAAGATAATATACCGTTTGGAGAATGAGGAGGAGTAGATAATGCTAGCCATATTTTCAAAGCTTTTTAAACGCTCTGAATATTTTTAAAATAATCTGATACACCTTGTTATGATGAAAAGAAAAGGTTATTTGTCTTTAGTATTCGTGCTTTTCGGTTTTTTTTCCTATGCTCAACAGGAGACGGAGGCTTCGGTAGAGGGGAATGTAAATAACCTGCCCGTACGCGAATATAAAATTACTATAGACCAGGAAAAGGTAACCAAGGCCGAAGGAAAAGAAACCATGGGGATGACCGTAAATGGAGGTATTCCCGGGCCCACTCTCGAATTTATCGAAGGTGAGTATGCCGTAATTTATGTTGAAAATAAAATGGATGTGGAGACCTCTATCCACTGGCACGGGATGCTCTTGCCTAATTTCTATGATGGGGTGCCTTATTTAACCACCCCTCCAATAAAACCTGGTACTACTTTTAAATATGAATTTGAAATAAAACAACATGGTACTTATTGGTACCATTCGCATACCATGCTGCAGGAGCAAAGCGGGGTGTATGGCTCTTTATTGATAAATCCCAAAGAAAAGGAACTGGATTATGATAAAGATCTGGTATTGGTACTTTCAGACTGGACTAATGAAAAACCCAAGGATGTCCTTAGATTCCTGAAAAGAGGAACCGAATGGTACAATATTAAAAAAGGAACTGCTACACCTTTAAACCAGGTAATTAAGCGGGGTGCTTTAGGAGCGCAAATCAATTTTTGGAGGCAACGTATGGAAGGTGCTGACATTGCTGATATTTACTATCCTGCATTCCTCATTAATGGGGAAGAAAAAATAGAATATCCCGAATTTAAACCTGGGGAAAAGGTTAGACTGCGTATTATAGATGGTGCAGCCTCTACATCTTTTTGGATGACTTTTGGAGGTAATATGCCTACGTTGGTTTCTGCCGATGGAAAAAATGTAGTGCCGGTTAAAAAGAATAAAACATTTATAGGTGTTGCAGAAACTTATGACTTTATCGTAACCATTCCTGAAGAGGGAAAAATAGAATTCAAAATTATGGCTCAGGATGGTTCGGGTACGGCTTCAGCTTATCTTGGTACCGGTAGAGTTCTTCCCGCTCCCGATGTGCCAAGACCAGATAAAATTGGGATGATGCAGAAAATGGCTAAGATGAAAATGAGAATGGGCGCACCTGCAATGCAATTTAACCCCGGTAACCCAGATCCTTATGAACTTAAGGAGAAATGGGGAATGCAAATGGATGGAATGGACCATGCTAATATGAAGATGGATATGGAGAAAGATTCCGCGATGTCAGGGATGGATCATTCCAAAATGAAAATGGAGAAAGACACTATGAAAATGACTGATTCTTCTGAAAAAAATATGCAGAAGGATGAGATGAAAGATATGGAAGAGGAAGAATCTGGTGGTATGGATATGTTTTCAGAATATAATTATGATTATTTGAAAGCTCCTGTAAAGACGGATTACGATGAAGATATTCCGGTCACAGATATTCTTCTGAATTTAACAGGGAATATGTCTCGTTATGTGTGGAGTTTAAACGGGGTGCCTTTGGCGGAATCAGATAAAATAAAAATTGAAGGCGATGAGGTTACCCGAATTACTTTTAATAACCTTACCATGATGCACCACCCTATGCACCTGCACGGCCACTTTTTTAGGGTAATAAATGAAAATGGGGAATATTCACCTTTAAAACATACGGTTAATGTACCGCCAATGCGGGAAGTGACTATCGAATTTTACGGGAATGAGTATGGAGACTGGTTTTTACATTGCCACATCTTGTATCATCTGGATTCAGGTATGGCAAGAGTGGTAAGTTATGATACCAAAAGGGACGAAAGAATGAAGGCCTTTCCTCTAAGTAATTTAGTCCAGGAAACGAATAAATTCTATACCTGGGGAATGTTAGATGCTGCATCCCACATGACAGAGCTTAATGTGGTGAGTTCAAATATAAGAAATCAATTTACTGCTTTGGCTGAATACGGCTGGAACCAGAACCTTGAAGCTGAATTCACCTATGAATATTACCTTTATGACTGGGTTCGACTTTTTGGAGGGGTAAATGTGGAGAACGAAATGGAAGATAGCATGGATGAACTTAGTACTACAGCGATTGGAGGGATCAGGTATTTTACTCCATATATGTTTGCTTTAGACCTTCGTCTAGATAATAAGTTGAGGCCTCAAATTAGTCTTGCCAGGGAAATTATGATCTTCCCTCGGCTAGTATTATTTGGAGAATATGAATTTCAAGCAGATTTTGGTTGGGTTAACGATCTTGAACCAGGAAAGAATTTTGAAGACGAACAGGTTTGGACCGCCGGACTGGAATATTTTCTTTCTAAAAACTTTTCGCTGATGGGAAGTTATGACAATCGCTTTGGTGCCGGAGGAGGTTTGTCCTTAAGATTTTAAAAAAAAATAAAATAGAAATCAAAAATTAGAAATTATGAATATTGTATTGAGAATTACGTTTGTGTCCATTTTTGGATTATTATTAAGTAGTTGTGGAACCAACAAAACTGCAGCAGAGGCGCTGACAGAAAATGATTTTAGAAATAACGTTTACAGGGAAATTGTTAACGACGAGTCTAAATTCATGGAGTTTATGGAAGTAGCTCATGCGAATCCGCCGGCAGATATGTGGCTGCTTAAAGATCATATGCAAATGATGGAGAGTGGAAAAATTCAGGAAATAATGAAGAATAATCCTGAAATGAAGGAGGAAATGCAGAAAATGAAACAGGAAAAAATGGAGAAGGCTCCCAAAATGCAACAGAAGATGGAACAAAAGATGCAGAAAAAAATGAAAAAGAAGATGATGAATGATCCTGAAATCAGAAAGGTAATGATGCAGGAAATGCATCAAAAAATGAAGTCTAATCCTGAGATGGCAGATAAAATGATGGATCAAATGATCCAGTTTCTACACGAAAATCCTGAACTCATGGAGAAGATGAAAGCGAAAATGAAAGCTCACCAGGATAAAATGTAAAAGTAAGGGTTTCAAAAATGGAGAAATTTAAAAGCATAAAAAGAAAAATTACGCAAAATGAAGAAACTCTTTGAGTTTTTAGAAAAAATAGAAATAAGATATAAATGAGTGATAAAAAAGAAGCTGATAAGAAGTTTTATGGTCAACTGTTTTCTAAAGCAGGTTGGACCCTGGGGATAGTAGTAGTTCTTGCTTTTCTTTATGTATTATTTCTGCCAAAATCATTAGATAATGAAGCCTGGAAATGGCTCATCATTGCCATTGCGATTACCAAGGCATTTTTAATAGTAAGAATTACTTTCACACAGTTAAGTAAGATACTGGGAGACAGTCACTATTTAGAGCACGTTTTAAGCCTTTTTACGTTAATAATAAGCCTTATTGTGCTTTCGTTTGCGTCAGATTATTATGCGCTTTACCTGAACGAAGCAGCTAACTTTAAAACGAATTTGATTTTTAGAGAACCCTCAATATTCTTATTTTTTGAGTTTTTCTATTACTCGCTAATTTCGTTTTCTACTGTTGGTTATGGTGATTTTGTGCCTTTGTCGTTATCGGCCAAATTCTTAGTAATTTTGGAAACAATTCTCTATTTCTTTGTGCTGGTCTTTGGGACGGCAAATATCAACCGAATTAACATTAAGGATTAAACCTTTAAACCTCAAATTAAATTATATATTAAAAATCAAAACAATGAAAAGAAATCTTAGAAGCCTTACAATGCTTAGCCTTATCGCTGGAAGTATGGTAATATTTTCCTGTAAGAATGAGGAAAATAAAGAGGATGCACCAGAGCCTATGCAGAATGAAATGCACCAGCCAGATGAACAGGCTAAAGCCGAAACTTATAAAGGCGAAGAAATGCAAGCCGAATTTAAAGATGAAAACACCGCAGAAATCTATACCTTGTATGTAGAGATTAAGGATGCCTTTGTTAATACAGATGCTGAAACAGCAGGTGAAAAAGCAGCAGAACTCGCAGAAAAAGCAAGCGAGAACGAAGGTATAGCGGCTATAGCAAATACCATTGCAGAAAGCGACGATGTAAATAAACAACGTGAGGCTTTTTCTAAACTTACAGAAGCAATGGAGCCTGTGTTAATGAATGCCTTGGAATCTGGAGCAATTTACAAGCAATATTGCCCAATGGCTTTTGAAGGAAAAGGAGATTATTGGTATTCAAATTCAAAAGATATTTTTAATCCTTACTACGGAAATAAAATGCTGAAATGCGGTAGGGTAGAAGCAACAATTGAATAATTATAAATATTCCTGCAGGGTTTTTAAAACCCTGCAGGATTTTTAACTGAAAAAACTATTTTGAAAGAAAACATCCTGCATATAAAGAATATGGTTTGTGACCGTTGCCTAATGAGTGTTGAGAAGACTTTGCAACAGCAAAATCTTAATTATAGAAACATAAGTTTGGGCAGGATTGAATTTGAAAATGAACTTTCTGAAGCTCAATTTCAGGGTTTGGAAGAGGAACTTAATGCAAACGGATTTGAAATTGTAGCCGAAAGAAATAACAAAATTGTAACCGATATAAAATCTTTGATTATCGAATTGGTTTACGAACATAAAGATTCGGGAAACAAAAAGCTTTCTGAAGTTTTAAGCGAAGAACTGCATTACGATTACAGTCATCTCACCAACATTTTCTCGAAAGCAGAGGGACACAGTATTCAAAGTTTTCAAAATAAAATAAAAGCAGAACGCATTAAAGAGCTTTTGGAATATGGCGAATTGAATATTTCAGAAATTGCCGATAAAATGGGCTTTGGCAGTGCCGCTTATCTTTCTACCTTCTTTAAAAAGGAAACAGGCATGAACCCTTCTCAATTTAAATCACAGCATCAGGACCGTAAGTCTCTGGATAAACTTTAAGAGGATTTTTGCCACAAATACACGAATGTTTTCCAGAAATTAAATTTGATTCAACCCTAACGAGGAAGCTTGATTTATTGTGGAATAATTTTTCCACTTGTATTTCTAATTAATTCGTGAATTAGTGGCCTTTTGCTCGATAATCGAGATTGAATGTACCGTCGCGAAAGATTCGGGATGCTTCGAAATCAAAATTATATGATCAGCATCTTTTCCCATTTTCTTAAAACTTCTTACCATAATTTTAAAACTCATTTCGGTTTTTAGTATATAATTTCGTGCTAAACCAGTAAAAACCAATATTATGAGAAATGAAAAAATGCTGAAAGCATTGGGAAATTGCATTAACCATTGTAATTATTGTGCAGATGCCTGTCTGGATGAAGACAATGTGAAAATGATGAAAGATTGCATTAGA